>Ga0181585_10001143_pt1 | contig 23212 bp, 20 predicted proteins | sample 071ome_29_FD_132469 | JGI IMG/M metagenome (GOLD analysis project Ga0181585, IMG submission 132469) | Coastal salt marsh microbial communities from the Groves Creek Marsh, Skidaway Island, Georgia - 071407BT metaG (megahit assembly) | ecosystem: Environmental > Aquatic > Marine > Intertidal...
AACATATTACAATACGGCTTTAACTGGCTGGATGGCAGAGTGGTTATGCAGCGGCCTGCAAAGCCGTGTACGCCGGTTCGATTCCGGCTTCAGCCTCCACGCTTCCTTCTTGAAGGTTGCAGCAGTTCATCATACAATGTTCAATAAATGAACGATAAAATAGTGAATTTAAGTAATTTAACTGAAGTCGATCTTGATGTTTTACATCAAATTGATTTATCTCCAAATTCTAGTCAGCGAAAGCTGGCATCAACACTAGGTGTGAGTTTAGGAAAAATTAATTATTGTATTCAGGCATTGATTCAAAAGGGTTATATTAAACTTGGGAACTTTAGTAAATCAAATAACAAAATGAGTTATGCATATTTTCTTACACCAAAGGGAGTGGTTGCTAAAATCGTTCTTACAAAAAAATTTCTTGCAATCAAGCAAGCAGAATACGAAAAGCTTTATAATTACATAAATTACTAATATGTCCGACAATCAACCATACAACCTTTCAGAGCATGATATTAATTTAAATGATATTTTTATAACACTTTGGAAAGCAAAAATCTTTATTTTCATAATCACTACGATATGTTCAATTGCAGCGGTTTCCTATGCTTTGTATTTACCCGATATTTATAAATCCTCATCAATTTTAGCCCCAACTCAGCAAAGTGTTGAAGGGTCTCGCTTTGATGGCTCTTTGAGTGGAATAGCATCCCTTGCAGGAATTAATCTGCCTTCTTCAGAGGGCGACATTACTCTTGAGGCAACACAAACTCTTACATCTTATAAATTTTTTGTTGAAAATATCTTGCCAAATATTTATCTGCCAAATTTGATGGCAGTCAAGAGTTGGAATAGAGGGTCCAATACAATTATTTATGATGATGCTATTTTTAATAGTACAAATGAAGAATGGTTAAGAGCGCCTAAGCCGCCTAGAGGCCCAAAGCCATCCAACCAAGAGGCATATGAAGCGTTTTCAAAGATTTTTACACTAAATATAAACGAAGAGACGCTTTTTTATACAATTTCTGTAGAACATCAGTCACCCTATATCGCTAAGGAGTGGGCTGATTTACTAATTCGCTCAATAAATGAAACATTAAGAGAGGACAAAAAGAGCAGAACCACCCTCTCGATTAACTATCTCAATAAACAAGTAGCAAAGATTGGGTTCACAGAGGTTAAGACTGCTCTTGCTCAGCTTATCCAGCGTGAGACTGAAAAACTAATGACAATCGAATCAAATCCAGATTATATCTTTAAACAAATTGATCCCCCAATTGTTTCTGAGCTAAAATCAAAACCAGCAAGAGCCCTGATTTCTATTATTGGTTTTATTTTTGGATTATTTCTTGGTGCGATCATCATAATAGTCAGAAATTATTCTTTTGGTGTGAGTGATCAATCACAAAAAGTTAATTCATAAACGCAATAGCTTATTGTGTTTTATGAACAACATAAACGTCCTACCGCCTAATGCTTAATATAACTATAGTTGGGCTTGGATATGTAGGCTTATCTTTAGCTGCTCTTCTTTCAAAACAAAATAATGTTAAAGCCTTCGATATTAATACAAAAGTCATTGATAAAATTAATAAAAGGATTAGTCCCATAGTTGATGAGGAGCTTGAGAACTATTTTGATTCTAAAAAGTTAAATCTCCATGGTACAAGCAATAAATTAGATGCATACAAAAACTCTGACTATGTAATTATCTCAACTCCAACAGACTTCGATGATCAAAAAGGTTGCTTCAATACTGATTCAGTAACCTCTGTAATTACTGACATTAGAGATATTGAGCCCAAAGCTACCATCGTAATCAAATCTACCGTCCCAATTGGGTTCACAAAAGCCATGAATCAACAATTCAAAACAAGAAATATTATATTTTCTCCTGAATTCTTAAGAGAGGGCAAAGCGTTATATGATAATTTATATCCTTCAAGGATTGTTATTGGAGGAACTCCAAGCAAAGCAGAAAATTTTGCTAAACAATTAGTTGAATGCTCTAAAAAAGACCACGATAAGGTTCCAATATTTTATATGCAATCTTCTGAAGCTGAGGCAGTAAAGTTATTTTCTAATGCTTACCTTGCAATGAGAGTGTCATACTTTAATGAGCTGGATACATTTTGCAAGCTAAAAGGAATTTCTACCCTGGATGTCATTAATGGAGTGTCTGGAGATAATAGAATTGGAAATTTCTACAACAATCCAAGTTTTGGTTATGGAGGTTATTGCTTGCCTAAAGATACAAAGCAGCTTTTAAGTCATTTTGAAGGAATTCCAAATGAAATTTTTAAAGCTATAGTTCAATCAAACAATATTCGAAAGGAATTTATTGCCAGTGAAATTCTAAAAAAATCTCCATCAATCGTCGGATTATATAGGCTAATTATGAAGCAAAACTCAGATAATATTAGATCAAGTGCAATTATAGATGTTATGAACCTTCTTAAAGCCAAGGGAATAAAGGTTATTATTTTTGAGCCCTCTCTCCAGGGATCTCAATTTCAAGGCAATGAATTAGTAGAGGATTTAAATGAATTTACATCTTCTTCTGACGTTATTTTATTAAATAGACAAACTCAAGAATCTCATATATTTAAAGAAAAAGCATTTTCCTGTGATTTGTTTGGTAATAATTAGCAAAGAGGTATTAAAAATATGCTAAATAATAAAACTATTCTTATTACTGGTGGCACAGGATCATTTGGTAAAAAATTCATAGAAACGGTACTATCAAAATTTCCAAAAGTGAAAAAGATTATTATCTTTTCAAGAGATGAACTCAAACAATTTGAGTTAAAGCAAAAATATCCGGATTCTAAGTACCCTCAATTAAGGTTTTTCATTGGTGATGTCAGAGATGGTGAACGATTAGTTACTGCCTGTGAAGGAGTAGATATTATCATTCATGCTGCTGCAATTAAGCAAGTAGACACTGCTGAATATAATCCAATAGAGTGTATTAAAACTAATATTAATGGAGCTGACAATGTAATCAATGCGGCAATAAAATGCTCTGTTAAGGATGTTGTAGCGTTATCTACTGATAAGGCATGCGCCCCAATCAATTTATACGGAGCTACCAAGCTTGCTTCAGACAAGCTATTCACTGCAGCTAATAATATCAAGGGTTCAAGAAATATGAAGTTTAGCGTTGTTCGTTATGGGAATGTAATGGGCTCAAGAGGATCTGTCATACCTTTCTTTCTCAAGCAACAAAATAAGGGTAACCTACCTGTTACTCATGAATCAATGACAAGATTCAATATTTCCCTAGAGGATGGAGTGGCGATGGTGTTATTTGCTCTATCTAACCATCTTGGAGGAGAAATATTTGTTCCTAAAATACCATCTTATAGAATCCTGGATGTTGTTGAAGCAATTTCTCCAAACTCAAAGATTAAAATTATAGGAATTAGACCAGGTGAAAAGTTGCATGAAGAAATGATCACTGATACAGATTCTCTAAATACTATAGATATTGGAGATTATTATGCAATTTTGCCTTCTGTCTCCTTTACATATTCAGAAGCTCAATATATCGAACATCATAAGGGAAAAATGGTGCCGTTTGGTTTCAGGTATAATTCTGGCACAAATAATCAATGGTTATCCGTTTCGGATCTAAGATCCCTTATAAAAAAGCATGTCGATACGAATTTCTTATCTAATTAGAATGCATTCTTTTTAAAAATGAAAAAAAAAGGCATTGTTCTATTTCCAATTGAGACTATTTCAAGAGAACTTGATTATAAATTAAGACTAGGAATTTTGCTTAAAAAAGCAGGTTATAGAGTTGTTCTTGCAAGAGAGGACCTAATAGACAAAATAGCCAAAAAAAATAAAGGAGGTATTTATGTTGGCAAAAATATATTTAAAACCCTCTTCCCAGCAAGTTTAGCAACCTATAAAAAGTATAAAAAAAATTACTGGAAAATTCTTTATCTTGATGAAGAAGGTGGAATTTATAGGGGTGATGAAAATGATTGGGAAGAAGTACTTTTATCAAGAATCAAGCCAGAAGTTTTATCTAAAGATGACAAAATTTTAGTTTGGGGAGAAGCTCAAAAAGAAATTCTTTTAAAGCATAATCCTAAAGCAGAGATTATTGTCACAGGATGCCCAAGATTTGATTACAGTCATGAGAAAATAATTAGGAGTGGAAAAAAGTACCATATCCTAATAAATATGAGTTACAGCCTTTTTAACAATCATGATGGAATTAAGTATAGTATTGATGAAAAAAAATTCAGAAATTCTCCTGTTGCTATTAAGAATTTGAAATTCAAAGACCAATGGCTTAAACAGGGAAGTGAATTCATGCAAATGCAGGAGCTTGTTCATAGTTTAGCTGAAGATAAAAGTTTAAAAATAGCTATAAGACCTCATCCTGCTGAGGATAATGAGCTTTACGAACTACTTTACTCAGATCTATCAAATGTTGATGTTGTTAATAATAAATCAGCTAAATACTACATATTGAAATCAAATGTTCTGATTCACAATGGTTGCACAACTGCAATTGAGGCATATTTCCTTGGTACTCCAGTCATTGGTTTCCATGGAAAAACTGATGGTATCAAAATACCTCTTTCAATCGGCACAAATTTTTCTTCATTCAATGAAATCATTAAATTTTTATCAACTCCAAAAAATATTGATAACCAAGGTCCAATTGACTCTATGCCCTCGAGATGGGTTAATAATTTTAAAGATCCTGATGTGCTCAACAAAATTGTCGGAATAATACAAACATATAAATTAAAGGAAGCCTCCCTTAACTACATGGGAACGTTACTTTATGATGCTGTAAAGATCTTTTGCTACAAAATTTTATTTAGTTTTATTCCCAATAGAGGCTTTGCTCTTCATCAAAAAAAATTTCCCGGATTTTGTACGGATGATATCGTCCATAAGTTAAAACAAAATAATATTGATTATATTTTTGTTGGCGAAAATATGATCATATTATGAGATTAGAATTATTTTTAATACCTCTATCTACTTTGACAGGAAGAGCTATAAACTTTCTTACATATGCCTATCTTGCAAAGCAATTACCTCTAGATGATTTCAATTCACTTTCATACTTTCTTTCTATTCAAGTCTACCTGACGATCATATTTAATGCAGGACTAGATTCATTCTATTTAAATAGAATCTCTGGCAATCCTCATAAACTTATGTACAAAATCATTAGTTTAAACTTGTTGATTTCAATATTTTTTTCTCTGCTTATATTAATTTTAAATAAGCAAGATATTTTTCCACTTGTATTAACTTGCTTTATTGCATGGACATTTTCTATTCAAAAAATAAAAGCAGTTGAGTATCAAAATGACAGAAATTTTAGACAAGTTGCAAAATTTGAAGTAATTCCTCAAGTTTTTAGTTTAATTCTATCAGTGGTTTTTATTGAATTATTTTCTACTAACTATCTTATGAGATTGCTTGCTTTATCGATAGGATTTTTGTATGTCGCCTCGTTTGCTTTCAAACATATATTTAAAAAGCAAATTTTATTTTCAATCCATGAGATCAAGGCTTTTTTTATATTTAGTATTCCAGTGGTTATCAATGCACTAATGTCGATTAGCAAAGGTGTTTTAGAAAGATTTTTAATAGATTTTGATAAAATTGGATCTTATTTTTTATGTTATACGCTTGCCTCTATCGTTTTAGCTTTTAATTTAGGGATTACTCGATATTTTCAACCAAATATTTTTTCTATTTTGAAATTAAGACAGTCTTCCATTATGGGTATTTTAAAAAAGTACATTTTTTTCATGATAATTTTAGGTGTAATACAAACTTTATTATTTATTCTCTTAAAAGATTTGCTAATTAATGTGTTTAGCTCTGTAATTAAGGTAGAAGATTTTATTATTATTTTACAATTCTTAATTTCATTCATACTCCTATCAATCAATTCATTGTTAAGCATTATTTACATTTATTTTGGAAAGACCTCAGCTATTCTATATGTCTCTGTAATTTCATTTATAGTTTATTTCGGAGCACTTATCTTTTTAAATTACCATGATTATGAAATTATTTTTTATCCTTCTGCTTCTATTATCTCTAATTTAATATTGGTTTTATTAAGTATTATTTATGTGCATTTCAAAATATCCAACGAAGCATTGTGCCAAAAATAATTATTTATACAGCTATCTTTGGAAGCTATGATGACTTGATAGAGCCTAGAGAGTTCTTATCTAGAAAATACGATCTCAAATTTATTTGTTTTACTGATAGAAACTTTTCATCTGAAATATGGGACATTATAAATATTTCAAAAAAAAAGAGATCTAATTTTGAATTAAACAGAGAGATAAAGTTTAATCCATGCTCATATCTTCCAGAACATGATGTATCAATTTATATTGATGGCAATCTAGAGATTAATTCAATGATTATTAATATAGTTGATGAATTTATAAATTCTAACAAGGAACTTGGTATTCAGAAGCATGATTCATCTAAAAGTCTTCATGAAGAAATATCGAATTGTTTTGCAAGGTCAAAGATTACATTCAAAGAATATTTGAAATTCAAGAGAATTCTCAATGATGAAAATTTTGTCACCAATAACAGCATTATCTTTAGAAAAGAAACAAAATTTACCAGAGATTTTGGAGAATTGGTCATGATGGGTTTGCTCAATATTTCTAGAGATCAACTGATTACACCTTCAATACTTAAGCATCATAATGAGCGTATATATTTTCTACCAAAATGCACTGATCAATTTAAATACTATCGATACATTCCTCATAAAGAATATCGCGAGAAGCATTTTATAGATAAATTCCTTATAAAATTAAATTTTTACTTTAAAAATTTTCTTGTAAAAATATGGTAGTAAAGCAATTCACAAAGTATCCACATATTGGCCCTAGTAGTAGGTATAGATTCTATATTTATAATAATCTCTTATCAGATGATGGATATATTGTTCATTCTTACCCTCTATTTGATGAGAACTATATCAATTCTATTTATTCTAATAAAAGAGTAAGTTTCCTTAAGATTCTTTTTAGATATTTTTACAGAGTTTTTTTAATTTTTAAGATTACGAAGAAAGATATTGTGTTTATAGAGGGCGAGTTTTTCCCTTATTTTTCTTCCTTATTTGAAATATATCTCGCCAGGAGAGGAATTAAATATATAGTTGATTATGATGATGCAATCTTTCATAGGTATGATATGCATTCAAATTTTCTGGTTAGATATTGCTTAAGAAATAAAATAAAAACAGTTATTAAGCATTCTTACTTTTGTTTGTGTGGTAATAGTTACTTAGCAGGTTATGCAAGTAAAGTTAAAAATATAAATAATATTATCGTTCTTCCAACAGTTGTCGATCAGGCAAAATACAAGGGCACAAAATTAATAAATGATGTTCCTGTAATTGGCTGGATAGGAAATCCTAGTACAGCTTCATATATCCAAGATTTAGAGAGGGTATTTATTGATCTATTAAAAGAATTCAATTTTAAGTTACATTTAATAGGGTTAACAGATAATCCATTTACCTCTGTAAAAGCTAAGATACTTCCTTGGGCAGAAGATACCGAAATTAGGGACTTAATAGAGGTTGATATTGGCATAATGCCACTAAGAGATTCACCTTGGGAGAGAGGCAAATGTGGTTTCAAGCTAATTCAATACATGTCATTAGGGAAACCCGTAATTGCCTCTAAAGTGGGTACTAATTGTGAAATCATAGATCATGGAAAAAATGGATTTCTTTGCAAAAATAAAAATGAATGGAAGTCTAGCTTTGAAAAGCTTCTTGCATCTGAAAATCTAAGAAAAGAATTTGGTGCTCATGCAAGAGATAAAATGAAACAATCTTATAATCATAAAAAAAATTACATTATCATTAAAAGGCTGCTAGAAAAATGTGTGGAATCTTAGGATTTATAAATAAGACAAACGATGCAAATATCAACTCAGAGAAGTTACTAAGTGATATGTGCACCAGCTTATTTCACAGAGGGCCTGACTCTTCTGATTTTTTGCAAATAGATAATATTCATATTGGTCACACCAGGCTTGCTATCTTGGATTTATCTTCAGCAGGCAGTCAGCCAATTTTCTCTAAATGTAAAAGGTTTTGCATGTCTTTTAATGGAGAAATTTATAATTTCCAAGATCTTAAAGCTACTCTTGAAAGCAGAGGAGCTATATTTAACGGCACCTCAGATACGGAAGTCCTGATTGAATCTTTTAGCTATTTTGGCATAGAAAAGACTTTAGATTTAATCGATGGTATGTATGCTATTTCTTTGATAGATTTTACAAAAGATGAATTAATACTAATTAGAGATCCTGCTGGCGAGAAACCATTATATTTTAGCAATACTTCTAAGTTATTTATTTTTGGTTCAGATTTAAGAGTTTTTAATCATCACCCATACTTTTACAGAGAAATTGATAGAGATAGCTTATATCTCTTTACAAAGTTTAATTATATTCCAAGCCCCAAGACCATTTACAAGAATGTAGAAAAGCTTGAACCAGGAACTTTGCTTAAATATTCATTTAAGAAAGATTCCCATTATAGATTTAAGTTTTTTAATCTTTCGCAACCAGTGCATAACACTAATTATCAAATCTCTGATACTAAAGAACTAATTATTAAATCCGTAAAAGATAGGATGCAATCTGATGTTCCGCTTGGATGTTTATTGTCTGGAGGTATCGATTCAAGTCTAATTTGCTCAATCATGCAATCTCAATCAAAAGATCCAATTAATACATTTACAATTGGATTTAAGAACAAGCATTATAATGAAGCAAGTCATGCTAAGTTAGTTGCTGAACATCTTGGCACGAAACATCATGAGCTTATTTTAAAACCTAGTGATCTCCTCTCAATTATTCCAGATATTGGAAATATATTTACTGAGCCTTTTGCTGATCCATCCTTAATACCTACTTACTTTGTTTCTAAGTTAGCCCGTACAGAAGTTACTGTAGCGCTCTCAGGAGATGGGGGAGACGAGTTATTCGGAGGCTATAATAGGTATTTTATGTATCAAAATTTGGAATTTTTCTTAAAGTTTAGTCCAAAAAATAAAAAAATATTGAAGAAATTAATTCAAATTATCGGGCTTTCAAATTTATTAAGACTCCTATCAAATTTTGGCTTTAGGAACCTCTATCATGTTGCTCAAAAACTGGACAAGTTCTCAGATAGGTTAACTAATATAAACTCACAAAACGATATTTATAAAAGTTTTGTTACAGAATGGAATGAATGTGATGCAGTAAACTTAGTTAGCCAAAATTTAAATGAATTTACAAAAATAGATTTTGTTAAGAACGATTCTTTTGAAAGAAGAATGATGGATTCTGATTTTCTATCTTACCTTCCTGATGATATCTTAACTAAAGTGGATAGATGTTCAATGGCTCATTCTCTTGAAGTAAGAGCCCCATTTCTCTCAAAAGAACTAATAGATCACTCGAGAGGCATTCCTTTTAACCAACTTTTTGCTAAGAATAGAGGAAAGCTTGTTTTAAAGAAAATATTGAATGAATTTGTTCCAAACCAAATAACAGATAGATCTAAGGTAGGATTTCAAATGCCTATTGATATCTGGCTAAGAGGTGAATTAAAGGATTGGGCTTCTGATCTTATAAATGATATCGATAATGATCTTTTTGATAAGGAATCAATAAATTCTGTATTTAATGATCATATTAATGGCAAGTTTAATCATGGGTTTAAGCTGTGGTCTATCCTCATGTATCAGCAATGGGCTATGCAAAGTTTATGACAGGTTCAGCAAAGTTTCATGCTTGGAAGGTTGATTTTACTTTTAACTTTTCAAATTTCTTTGATTATATTGTTCTTACAGGATTTGATATTGTAAATTTTTTGTTTATCTTTTTAATTTTATATGTTCTGTTTTTAAAGAGAGTTATTGCAAGAGAGCATTTTATATTGTTCTCACTGATTTCCCTTGTACCAATGCTTTTAAATAACGTCCTCTTTCCCCCAAGCTATTTAGGAGATCAGCACAAGTATTTATATGTTACTCAGAGCTTTAGGCATCTAGTATTTGATGTAAATATTAAAGACGTTTCAACCACCGTATTTTTTAGCTCAATATTTATGAGCCTAGTCCCAGTGCCATTTATTGAAACAATTAACAGCATTGGCTTTGTAAATAAATTTATTTATTTAGGATTAATTATATTCTGCATCCATAGGAAATACGTTACGAATAATATTGTTATATTTTTATGTTTATATCCAAGTGCCTTGCTTTATTCTTCATTAAGTCTTAGAGATACAATTGTGCTCGTAACTATGTTCCTGGTTGTATTCTCTTATCTAAGAAGACATAGAATGATCGCCTTGCTTGCTCTCTATTATTTATTCCTAATCAAGCCCCAAAATGCACTCATCATTATTGTTTTCTTGTGCATATTTTCATTCTTAACCAAAGGACGATTTTTTAATAGATATAAAGTATTTTTTTTAATACCCGTTGGGATTATTGCTGCAGCTCTGCCACTACTAATTGAAGAAATAGATTACTTTAGGCTGGCATTCTTTGTTGAAGATGGGGGTATACCCACCGATTATGTCCCTATTGAAAGTTTTTCGGGTCTTGTTAGTGAGCTTCTATTTGGTTGGGCAAAATTCTTAGTAAGACCATTACCATTCCAGGCTCAAAATATTTTTCAATTAATTCAAAGTTTTGAAAATTTATTAATTCTTGCTCTAATAATTTATTATTGTGCACAAATGTCTCAATACAATAAAATGATTGTCTTCAAATGGTTAACATTTCTTGTAATATCTCTCGCAGTATATAGTTTGGTTGTATTTAATTTTGGCACAGCTGCAAGATATAAATTTCCTTTTATAGTACTATTTTTTATTTTCTTAAGTTACGAAATAAGGCAATTTATTGCTCAAAGGGGATATAAGTCATGAGGATGCTCGTAACTGGAGGCGCAGGATTCATTGGTTCAGCTTTAGTGAGGTATCTAGTAGACGAGCTTGAATATGAAACCTTAAACATTGATAAGCTAACATATGCTGGCAATTTAGACTCGCTCAGCAAAATTAAAAACAAAAGTCTTCACCGTTTTCATCAACTGGATATTTGTAATTTAAATGAATTAAAAAATATTGTTTCTTCTTACAAGCCAGATAAAATTTTTCATTTAGCGGCTGAGACACATGTTGATCGATCAATTGATGGACCAATAGATTTTATCAATACAAACATCATCGGAACATATAATATGCTCGAGGCTGCGCTAGAATACTTTAAGTCCTTACCTTCTGCTAAAAAAGATTCCTTTTTATTTCTAAATGTGTCTACTGATGAAGTTTTTGGAGAATTGGATAATAACCCATCTAATGTATTTACTGAGTTAACATCTTATTCTCCTAACTCACCATATTCTGCCTCTAAGGCTTCTGCAGATCATATGGTGAATGCTTGGAATAAAACATTTCAGCTTCCAACAATTACAACTAATTGCTCGAATAATTATGGCCCGTTCCATTTTCCTGAAAAACTTATACCTCTCTCAATAATTAATGCACTAGCAGGAAAATCAATCAATATATATGGCCATGGTAATCAAATAAGAGATTGGCTATTTGTTGAAGATCATGTGAAAGCATTATATAAAATTGCTACTGAGGGAGCAGTAGGGGAAAAATATAACATTGGTGGCAATAATGAAAAACAAAATATTGAGGTTGTATCAGAAATCTGTGATTTTCTTGACCAGTCAAATATTAAAAAACCAACCAGCATACATTCTTTTAAGGAATTAATAACTTTTGTATCAGACCGTCCTGGCCATGATTTTAGGTATGCGATTGATTCTAATAAGTTAACTAAAGATTTAGGTTGGATGCCCCATGAAACATTTAACTCAGGATTAAAAAAGACTATTAACTGGTTTATTGATAATAAATGGTGGTGGGAACCAATTGTGGCATCTCGATACAGCGGAGAGAGATTAGGAACAAAAGAATGAAAGGTATTATTTTAGCTGGAGGGTCAGGAACAAGATTGCATCCTTTGACCATGGGAATCTCTAAACAACTGCTGCCAGTTTATGACAAGCCAATGATCTATTATCCATTATCTGTTTTAATGCTTGCTGGTATTAGAGATATTCAAATAATAAGCACTCCGAATGATTTACCTCGCTTCTCAAACTTGCTGAAAGATGGCAGTCAACTAGGCATATCATTAACATATGCTACACAACACACACCTAATGGCATCGCTCAGGCATTTCATATATCAGAAAAATTTATTGGAAATAATCCTTCTTGCTTAATCCTTGGAGATAATATCTTTTATGGATATGGATTTAGTGCAATTTTAGATGGAATTGTAAAGGATGCTGATGGAGCAACAATATTTGGTTATCATGTATCAGACCCACAGCGATTTGGCATTCTTGAATTTGATTCAGTTGGTCAGGTTCAATCAATTGAAGAGAAGCCTCTAAATCCTAAATCTAATTATGCAGTCCCAGGACTTTATTTTTATGATAAAAATGTAGTTCAAATTTCTAAAGAGATTAAACCTTCTAATAGGGGTGAATTAGAAATTACAGACATTAATAAAGCCTATCTTAGGGATAATTTATTGAAAGCTGTGCCTCTTGGAAGAGGCTTTGCTTGGTTAGATCTTGGCACTCATGATTCATTATTAGATGCTAGTCAATTTGTTAGCACCATTGAAAGAAGACAAGGTTTTAAAATTGCATGCATTGAAGAAATTGCTTATAACAATAAATGGATTGATGCCTCAAGGCTTGAGGAGCAGGGCAAAAGATATGAAAACTCCAGTTATGGGGAATACATTCTTAATATTATTAAATAATCAAATGAATATCATTAGCACTATTTTAGAAGGAGTAATAATTATTAATCCCGTGGTGTATAAAGATGAAAGAGGTTTTTTTAAAGAAATATTCAATCATAAGAAATACGCTGACCATAATATTAACAACTCTTTTGTTCAAGATAACTATTCTTGCTCTGAAAAAAATGTACTAAGAGGCCTTCATTTTCAGAAAAAAAACCCTCAAGGCAAGTTGGTTATGTGTACTAGAGGTAGCGTCTTTGATGTAGTGGTAGACATTAATCCAAACTCACAAACATTTTGTAAGTATATAGGGGTAGAGCTTTCTGAAGAAAACCATACTCAAATCTGGATTCCTCCTGGATATGCTCATGGATTTATAACATTGACTGAAAGAGCAGACTTTTTATATAAATGCAGTGCACTATATGATCCCAATGATGAATCTGGTATTGCTTGGGATGACCCAGATATTAGAATAGAATGGCCATCATCTAATATTATACTATCTGAAAAAGATAGAAATAATCCCTTAATAAAAGAAATTTTCTGAATGAAAGTGTTAGTTACTGGTGCCAATGGTCAGTTGGCGCATGCATTTAAAGACCAGCTTGCTAACAAAAGTTTGCAGGCTTTTTTTTTAACTAAAGATGAACTGGATATTACCAATTTAGACTCAGTTAAGAGTTGTTTTAAAATCATCAAACCTGATTATGTAATAAATTGTGCAGCCTTTACCAATGTAGATCTAGCAGAATCAGAAAGAAAATTAGCGCTTATGGTAAATTCTGAGGGTGCTGGAAATTTAGCTAAAGTATCAAATCACTTTGGAAGAACTTTAATCCATATTTCTACAGATTATGTTTTTGATGGTTTACTAAATAAGCCTTACAAAGAAAGTGACAATACTAATCCAATTAATTTTTATGGTGAAACTAAATTAATTGGTGAGGAGCAGGTACTTCAATATAACCCTAACAGCATCATCCTAAGAGTATCATGGTTATTTAGTAATATAGGTAAAAATTTCTTAACAAGCATGCTTGCTCTGCAAGGCAAAGATTCAATTAGGATTGTAAGCGATCAATTAGGAGCGCCCACTTCTACATCAAGCATTGCAAACACATGCATGAAAATTATTCAGCTTATTAGTGACAAACATAACTTTAATGACTGGGGAGTGTATCATTATTCAAATTTTCCTTATGCATCATGGTATGATTTTGCTAGCATTATTTTTTCAGAAGCATACTCAGCTGAATATATTACTAAAATTCCCTCTCTAATCCCTATTACTTCAAAAGATTATGTTACCACTGCATTGAGACCTTCTAATTCAAGATTAAATTGTGAAAAAATTGAGAATATTTTTGAGATCATAAAAACTGATTGGAAAACAGAAGTCGCCCAGACACTTCTTCAAATATATAATAAGTAATTATGAAAATACTTGTTACTGGTTCAGCAGGATTTATTGGATTTCACCTAGCTAATAGACTTCTTGAAGAAGGAAATAATGTAGTTGGTCTAGATATAATTAACGACTATTATGATGTTAATCTTAAATATGGGAGATTGGAGTCATCTGGTATTAATATTCAAAAGGTTGAATATAATAAGCTAATATCTTCATCAAAGTATAGTAACTATAAATTCATAAAACTTAATCTAATTGATCAAGAGAATCTTAATCTTTTGTTCAAAACCCAAAAGTTTGATGCAGTTGTTAATCTAGCAGCTCAAGCAGGGGTTAGATATTCACTTGAAAATCCATCAGCATATATTGATTCTAATATTATTGGATTTACTAATATACTTGAAGCTTGTAGACATTTTGAGATATCCAATTTATCTTTTGCATCTAGTTCCTCTGTATATGGATTGAATAAGTCTTATCCTTTCTCTACAAGCGATAATGTTGATCACCCAATAAGCCTTTATGCTGCTTCAAAGAAATCAAATGAACTCATGGCTCACACATATGCACATTTATTCAATATTCCTTGTACAGGGCTCCGATTTTTTACTGTATATGGTCCTTGGGGTAGACCTGATATGGCGTTATTTTTGTTTACCAAGGCTGCACTTGAAAATCGAAGTATTAAAGTATTTAACAACGGCAATATGTTAAGAGACTTCACATACATTGATGACATAGTCGAAGGGTTGCTTAGAGTAGTGAAAAAACCAGCTTCTATAGATCCTAAGTGGAGCGAGGAAAAGCCCAATCCATCCTCATCATCTGCTCCATATAAAATTTATAATATTGGTAATAGTAGCCCTGTCAAATTAATTGAGTTTATTAAAGCCATAGAAAATAACTTGAACCTGGAAATTAAGAAAGAATTCTTACCAATTCAACCTGGAGATGTAGAAGCAACATATGCAGATATTGCTGATCTTTTCAATGATTTTAACTATAAACCAAGTATGTCTGTGCAGCAGGGCATTGATAACTTTATCTCTTGGTATCGAGAGTTTTACAGGATTTAGAAATTTAATAAATGATCAAAAAGCTTGCAATTATAGGTTTGGGGTATGTGGGATTACCCCTGGCAGTAGAATTTTCTAAGAAATTTAATGTAATTGGATTTGATATTTCTGAGACCAGGGCCTCACAATTAAATTCTTTTTATGACAAAACAAATGAAATTTCACAGGGGCTACTAAAAAAAGCAATAAAGAAGAATAAATTATTGATTACCAACAATAACTCAGATCTGTCTGATGTTGACTGTTTCATTATTACTGTTCCAACTCCAATTGATAAGAATAAAAAACCTGATTTATTTCCTTTGCTATCAGCTTCTAAAATGGTTGGCAAGCTTTTAAGAAAGGGAAATATTGTTGTATACGAATCAACTGTTTTTCCTGGAGCTACTGAAGAGGAGTGTGTTCCAATTCTGGAAGAATTTTCCAACCTAAAATTTAATAAAGATTTTTATTGCGGCTACTCTCCTGAAAGAATTAATCCAGGAGATAAGACACATAATTTGACTTCAATAAAGAAAATAACATCAGGTTCAAACCACAAGATTTCTCTTGAAATTGATAGGCTTTATAAGACAATTATTAAAGCAGGAACTTATAAGGCTCCAAGTATTAGAATTGCAGAGGCTGCAAAAGTTATTGAGAATTCACAAAGGGATATCAATATCGCTTTTATGAATGAGCTAGCTATTATTTTCTCTAAATTAAATATCAATACATCAGAAGTGTTAAAGGCTGCCTCTACTAAATGGAATTTTTTAGATTTTAAGCCTGGGCTTGTGGGTGGACACTGTATAGGTGTTGATCCATTTTACCTAACTCACAAAGCGCAATCTGTAGGCTATAACCCAGAAATAATACTCTCGGGAAGAAAATTAAACGATGGTATGGGGCAGTTTGTTGCTAGTGAATTAGTAAAACTTATTATTAAGAAAGACTTTTCTTTAAGATCATGTCGCATACTTGTAATGGGTGTTACCTTTAAAGAGAACTGTCCGGACATTAGGAATTCAAAGGTTTTTGATGTTATTTATGAATTAAAGCAATTTGGTCTTGATATAGATATTTATGATCCCCATGCAGATATTGATGAAATAAGGTCTGAGCATGGATTAGAATTACTTGATAGCAGCAATTTACCTCCTTTTGAAATCTATCAAGGAATTTTAATTGCAGTTGCTCACAAAAAATTTAGAAATCTGAAAATTAGACAATCAGTAAATCAGGTCATTTATGATATCAAAGGAATTTATAATGATTCTGATCTATCCCTGTAGAGAGTGAGTCTCTGTGAAGAAACTTTTATATATAACTAATGTAGATTGGTTTTTTATTTCTCATAGATTGCCAATTGCTAAAGAGGCTATCAATCAAGGATATGATGTTGCATTAGCTTGTAATTTCACGGGGCGTGAAGATGAAATTAGAGCACATGGAATCCGGATTTATGACATACCTCTCTCTCGAAGTGGAATAAATATTTTTAAAGAGCTATCCTCATTTATATCTATTGTAAGGGTTTTAAAAGTTTTTCGACCAGATATAATTCATGCCATTACCATTAAACCGGTTATCTACGGAAGTCTTGCAGCAAAGCTGCTATCTATTAAGAGAAGAGTTTTTTCTATTTCAGGTCTTGGATTCATTTATATCGATCATGGCATAAAAGCAAGAATCCTAAAAAAGATAGCCTTTATCTTTTACAAATTTGGATTGAACAACAAATCTAGTTCCATTATTTTTCAAAATGATGATGATAAAAAAATATTCTTAGAGAGCGGTATCACAAATTATTTCTCTACACATCTCATAAAAGGTTCTGGAATTAATCTTATCGATTATAAATTTATTCCAATTAACCTAAATGAAGATCCTCCAATTATCATGTTTATTTCAAGATTATTAAAAGATAAGGGGCTGATAGAGTTTTGTAAATCAGCAAAATTACTTAAATCTAAGAACTTTAGAGGAAGATTTGTTGTCATAGGAGATGCTGATTTAAATAATCCAAACTCAATTTCAGTCCAAGAACTTCAAGAATATAAAGATTCTAAAATTATTGAGCATTGGGGGTTTAAAGAAAATATTTCTCAAGAAATTTCTAAATCTTTAATCATTGTTTTGCCTTCTTATAGAGAAGGATTTCCAAAAGTATTAATAGAAGCCTCATCAGTTGGAAGGCCAATTATAACAACCGATGTTCCTGGTTGCAGGGATGCCATTATTGAAAACATTACAGGAATAAAAGTTCCTGTAAAAAGCATTATACCCCTTGCAGATAGTATTCAGACTTTAGCTGAGGATAAAAGTAAATGCATTGAAATGGGTAAAGCTGGCAGAAGATATGCTGAAAAGAATTTTAATATCAATCAAGTAATTGAAAAACACCTTGATATATATAAAAGAGGTTAATATAGAATATAAAATTCCATTATCTAAATAGTCTTTTCTGTATAAGTTCCCAAGAGCAAAAATAGAAAATGCACAAATGCTTTAAGCAAGCCATTGTGTTAAAATTAAAGATAAATTTTGGACATTGCTGATGAAAAATTTTCTTAAACTTTTTTTTGTTTTACTTGCATTTCATGCTTCTGCTCAAGAGTTAGCCGAAGATTTTATAGCCTCTTTGCCTGAAGCGCTTATAGGTGATATGGAATTATCAGAAGATGATCCAAGGAATATCCAAAATCCTGACACAAAACTTCTTTCTCTGGAGGCATCTCTTCGTCAAGCTGAAGAAACGCTCAACAGAATTAGATATGAGCTTGATACATCTCAACCCTCTCCTGATCTGAAAAGAATTGGGGAGAGTTTTTTTAATTCATTTCAATCAACATATCTCCCAATTATAGAGCCAGCAGGGAATACAGAATATCTAGTTGATTCAGGCGATTTACTAACAGTTCATTTTGTTGGACAGTTCTCTGATATTGTAGATACTAGAGTTGAACGCGATGGATCTATTGGGCTTCCGAAGATTGGTAACTTACAGGTTGCAGGTTTGAGTCTAGGCGAAGTAAAAGATTTGATAATTAAAACAGTCGATCAAACCCTAATAGGAGTCAATTCATTTGTAACATTAACTGAAGTAAGAGATATGAATCTTCTTATTGTAGGGAATGTTAATAGACCTGGAATGTATACATTGCATGGTGGCAGTACACCATTATCACTTATCTACGCAGCTGGAGGTATAAATAGCAAAGGATCTTATAGATCAATTTCTCACAAAAGAAACGGGGAGCTAATCCAAAATATTGACTTATATGACATTCTTATTAAGGGAGACCTTACATTTGATAAACCCATGAGAAGCGGAGATGTACTCTTGGTAAATGCAATGAATTCAGAGATTAGAATTAATGGAGATATTGCTAATCCAGGTATATATGAATTCATTGATGGAGAAAACCTATCGGATTTTTCAAATTATATTGGATTGAGATCAAACTATAATGAAAGAATCATTAAATCTTCTCTAGAGAATGAAACATTAGTAAAAGAAAGCTTTAAATTTGACCAGTATGATGCAATAAATCTAAAAAGCGGAGATACTTTAGAAGTTCTTGGTAGGGCACCAATTTTTAAAGCATCTGCAAAAGTGTCGATACTGGGTGAAGTCAATGTTCCAGGCGATTATTTTGTCTCTGATCAATCTTCTCTTCTTGATTTGTTAAATCTAGCTGGAGGATACACAAAAAATGCATTCCCGATGGGAGGCATGCTATTGCGAAAAAAGAATAAAACTATCAGCCAAGAGTTTAATAATAAATTGAAAGAAAACATGATTGACTTTCTAGCCTCCAGTCTCACAAAGGGTAGGTTTTCAACTCTATCTGATACAACTATGGATTTTATTCTGAAAGAGAGATTCTCTAATCTACCCCAAGGAAGAGTTATAACAGAATTTGATATAGATCAATTATCATTAGATTCGTCTAAGGACATTCTTATGCAAGATGGCGATATGATAATAATCCCAAAATTTGAGAATGTTGTTTATGTAGTTGGTCAAGTTACAAATCCAGTTTCAATATCACTTGAATCAGATCTTGATATTCGAGACTATGTCAGGCTAGCAGGTGCTGAAGGTAGATATACCCAAGATTTTGTATATTTATTTAATCCAGATGGCACTGTTAGATCAATTAATTTAAATGAGAGCTTTTTAAAGTCTATAGCTTCCAGAGAGAACTATGATATTTATCCCGGATCAGTGATATATGTGCCTTCTAAACTAGAATCACTTAATAATATTGAGTTTGCTGCAACTATTTCTCCAATATTAAGCAGCCTTGCATTATCTCTGGCTTCATTGAGTTCAATTAATAATAATTAACTCATGCATGAATTCTAAATTCATAAAGCTAGCTTTATTATTTACACTTCCTATTAATGCTTCTGTATATGATTATATTTTCCCTTATGGAAATCCAAGTTTTTCAAATTATGGAACTCTTGGCTTAATTCAAAATCCTAATGCCAGGTTTTATGAAGCTGGCTCTATCGCCTTTAATTGGACAAAAGCTGAGCCTTATACAAGAGGATCTATTGTTGCTTACCCCTTTGATTGGCTAGAGGCTACTTACTACTATACTGATATTAATAATGCAAGATATAGTACTTCGTTTGCTTTCAGCGGGAATCAAACTTATAAAGATAAAGGATTTGAATTTAAGGCTAGGTTGCTAAAAGAGGGTAGATACCTCCCAGCAGTTGCTGTTGGAGCAAGGGACCCTGCAGGTAGCGGACGATTTGCTGGAGAATACATAGTTTCTTCAAAAAGATTTCAAAATATCGACTTTACTCTAGGAATGGGATGGGGCGGTTTGGCTGGTAATGGTTTCAAAAATCCCTTAATAGGTCTTTCTGAAAGATTTAGAGTTAGAACGAGAGAAAGAGATACTCAAGGTGGAGATTTTAATGTTGGTTCTTTTTTTAGTGGGGCTGAGGCAAGTATTTTTGGCGGCATAGAATATACTCTTCCTAACTTTAGGGGCGCTAGGCTCAAATTAGAATATGATACAACTGACTATGAGTTTGAAGGATTCCCATTTGGAAGAGACTCAGATAGGTTGGGCCTTTACCCAGTAAAACAACCTAATTCAGACTTTAATGTGGGCCTGTTATTTCCCATATCAAATAATTTTCAGCTCTCAATTGGTTTCATCAAAGGCAATACATTTAATATTGGTTTTTCTATGAATGCTCCTTTTGGAAGGAAAAATCCCTTTTTTAAAAAATCAGACCCTATAAAGAGACCGGATAACGCAAAAATTATTAAGAAAGTTAATACAGAAAATGAAGAACTTTTTACATACAGAACATCCTTAAATGCCTTAAAGGAAAATAAGCTAGCTCTTCAGAAGGCTTCAATTGATGGTGATACAATGACAATTCTTTATTCTCAGGCTACATATTTGAGCTATATGCAGGCTAACGGTCGCATTGTAGATATCCTTGATGAAATTTTACCTGACTCAATCAAGCACCTAGAACTTATTGAAACAAATGCAGGTCTTGGTATGTTCTCCGTTTCTATACCCAGAGAAATCTTTAAGAAATATCAACCATATGAATCAGTAAATTTAGTTAAATCTTATACTGAAGTAAACCCAGTAAATTTAAGAGATAAGGAATTTAAATATAATCCTATCGTACCTTATCCTGCTCATTTTTGGAGATTAACTCCAGTACTGAGATCTCAAATTGGTGGCCCAGATGGTTTTTTCTTTGGAGATCTTAGGATTGGATACAATTCCGAGGTCCAGTTAAATAAAAACTTTTCAATTTTAACTGATATTTCAAGCGGTCTTGTGGATAATTTAGGAGAGTTAAAGCTTGCTTCAGATAGCCAACTTCCTCATGTAAGAACTGATATTGTTAGATATTTAAAAGAATCAAATGACATAGCTTTAAATAGACTTCAAGCTAACTATTTTGGATCATATAGTAAGAATATCTATTTTAAAGCTTCTATGGGTTACCTAGAGTCTATGTTCTCAGGGTTTGGTGGAGAATTACTGTTTAGACCATTTACAAAGGATTTTGCAGTTGGGATAGAAGCATGGCGAGTGAGGCAAAGAAGTTATCAAATGTTATTTGATCATTTAGATTACATGACATCTACAGGACATCTTAATTTTTACTACAAACATCCAGCTACAAGAATATTATTTACTTTAAGAGGGGGAAAGTTTTTAGCACAAGATTCAGGGTTTAACTTTGATTTTGCAAGAGTTTTTGATAATGGATTAAGAATTGGAGCATTTTTCTCATTAACAGACATAAGTAAAAAAGAATTTGGGGAAGGGAGCTTTGATAAAGGATTTTATTTTAATATTCCTATTCAAAGCTTCTTTACTAATTATCAAAAAGGTATCAGTGGTTTTGGATTAAGACCATTAACCAGGGATGGAGCTTCTTTTCTGAGTCATGGTCATAGTTTATATGGCATTACTGACCAGGCCCAAAAGTTTAACATTGATAGAGGGTGGGATTGGCTTTATGACTAATAAAATTAATATACTGTTTATTTTATCGATAGTAACATCTTGTTCAACTATTAGTTACTCACAGATACCAGGATTAGTTTCTGATGCAGTGCTAGGGAAAGAGGAGATCATAGTTACTCCTGAGTTATATGCTCAAAGTGATTTTTCATTCTTAAACGCAAGATTTAATAATAAAACTTCTGCCCTATTAACCCTTTACAGCGTTAAAGATGACACATTTTATTGGACATCATCATCTGGCGAGATTTTAATTACACAATCAGGAAAAATTATTAAGACCATTGGACTTTTGAATGATATAGCAACAATTAATATTGATTTTAATTTGAGAAAAGATGCTGATAATGGCTTCTACTATCTTCGCCTATTTTCTCCAGATGCGATAGTTAAAGTTTTATATAATCTAGAATATATTGGAGAGGAAACTATTTCTAATCTTGGAAATGATACCGAAGTAAATGTTTATAAAGAAACTAATCATATACCTGTACTCAATAAGACTTATTCAAATTTCTATTATATCAAGGATGGTAGGGTTATTAGATCAACACAAAACACCCATGTTATCAATGGGTATTTTGTGTTAGATTTCTATTATAAATAAAAGAAACGCTATATTACTGAACGTTTCTTGTTCCTGTTGCGGTCACAGTCGATGTGCTTGTAACTTCTTCTTGTGTTGGAATGGTTGTGGTTACATCTGAAGTTTCTTCTATTTCTTCAATTATATCCTCTTCCACTTCTTCGATTTCATCATATTCGTATTCTTCAGTATTTTCTACTTCGTATTCTTCAGTATTTTCTACTTCGTACTCTTCAGTATTTTCTACTTCGTATTCTTCAGTATTTTCTACTTCGTACTCTTCAGTATTTTCTACTTCGTACTCTTCAGTATTTTCTACTTCGTACTCTTCGACAACATTAGTAGTTATTTCTTCAGATGTTTCGTATTCTTCTACAATCTCATTTTCAACTACAACTTCATTTGTAACTTCTACAACTTCAGTAGTTTCTCTAATCTGTTCAACAGTATAGATTTGTTCCCCACCGATTGTTTCGCCAACATTGGTTTGAGCTCCACCTTTTCTATAATCATCAGTAGGGTCTGTTGAGGTTGTGGTAAAGGTTTCGGTAGTAGTTTGGGTGCCTGTTCCAGTAGCAGTTGCTGTAGCAGTAGCAGTTGCTGTTCTGGTAGCGGTACCTGTTAATATAGATGTCTCAGTACCAGAAATTCTTGTAGCGGTAGAGGTTCCAGTTGCTCTAGTTGCAGTAGCGGTTCCAGTTGCTCTAGTTGCAGTAGCGGTTCCAGTTGCTCTAGTTGCAGTAGCGGTT
>Ga0181585_10001151_pt1 | contig 23139 bp, 24 predicted proteins | sample 071ome_29_FD_132469 | JGI IMG/M metagenome (GOLD analysis project Ga0181585, IMG submission 132469) | Coastal salt marsh microbial communities from the Groves Creek Marsh, Skidaway Island, Georgia - 071407BT metaG (megahit assembly) | ecosystem: Environmental > Aquatic > Marine > Intertidal...
GGTACGATTTGATCTGCAGCGGTTTTGATTGTGATTTTAAAATCTTCCATTTCAAGTTTTACCTCGTGTGCCCCAGATTTGGCTACGAATTTGATGAGATTTTGAATTTCTTTTATATCCATATTTCTATTTATTTCTAGTTATATGCCCAGGTTATTAAAGCGGCCCCCCAAGTAAATCCACCTCCAAAGGCTGCGAGCACTAATTTATCGCCTTTTTTTAAATCTGCCTCAAAATCATTGAATAGTAGGGGAATGGTTGCGGCTGTTGTATTTCCGTAATCTTTAATATTCATTAGTACTTTGTCTTGCTCTAAGTTCATCCGTTTTGCGGTGGCTTCAATGATTCTTTTGTTGGCTTGATGGGGTACAAGATATTTAATGTCTTGGTTTTTTAGTCCGTTTCGTTTCATTATTTCTGATCCAGCATGCGCCATTTCGGAGACTGCGTATTTAAAAACGCTTTTGCCATCCTGATAGAGATAGTGCCATCGATTGGCTAGGGTTTGGCTCGTTGTTGGGCATAGTGAGCCACCGGCCTTCATGTTGAGGTAGTTTCTTCCTTCTCCAGATGATCTAAAATATTCGTCTTCCCATCCAAAATTGTTGGTGCTTGGTTCCATGAGCGCAACACCACCACCATCACCAAAGATGATACAGGTGCTTCGGTCGGTATAGTCAACGATTGAGGACATTTTGTCTGCTCCGATGACGAGTATTTTTTTGTATCGACCGGATTCTATTTTCCCTGCGGCAATCGAAAGGGCGTATAAGAAACCAGAGCATGCTGCTTGTACGTCAAACGCAAAGGCGTTTGTTGCGCCTATTTGGGTGGCTACATAGGGTGCTGTGGCGGATACGTGAAGATCGGGAGTGATTGTGGCAACGATCACAAGATCGATGGTTTTGGGGTCTAATTGGGTTTTTTTGAGCAGGTTTTCACATGCTTTGATGGCCAGATAAGAGGTTGCTTTTGTGGAGTCTTTTAAGATTCTTCGTGCTTCGATGCCTGTTCGGCTTTTGATCCACTCATCGTTGGTATCGACCATTTTTTCCAAATCTTGGTTGGTGAGTCGATCTTCAGGGACGTAGCCCCCAACGGCAGTGATCGCTGCTTTTATTTGATCAGAACTTTGAGCCATTCTATTTGTACGTATTGTTTTTGGAACAATATCACAGCATGTGAAGATAACGGTTTTTTAAAAAACGAAATTGAACTCATAAAAAAAACCCTCTGAATCAGAGAGTTTAATTGATTTCAAAAGCGCATTTGATCTTATGCTTCTGCAGTTTCGGTATTATCAATAAGGACTTTTCCTCTATAATACAGTTTGCCTTCGCTCCAGTGTGCTCTGTGGTAAAGGTGTGGTTCGCCAGTGGCACTGCAGGTAGCTATTTGAGGGGTACTTGCTTTATAATGCGTTCTTCTTTTGTCTCTCCTTGTTTTAGATATTTTTCTTTTAGGATGTGCCATCAGTACTCTATTTTGTTTTTATAATAATTTCTTCAATTGGTCCCAACGAGGATCGGTTTGATCATTTGTTGAGGTGTTTTGTTCTTTGGGAGCTAGAAGTTTTAATTTGTCTAAAATTGCTGACTTGAGGGTGCCATCCGCAACCTGTGGATGGATTTTTTTTTGTGGAACGGCCAAAATGATCATCTCATAGATTTGCTGGGTGACGTCAATTTGGTACGTGCCGTGAGGAAGAATCATAATTTCTTCGCTTGGGCTTTCAAATGCAGAACCAAATTTGACGATCATTTGCATCTGAGTTTCTATGGGGAGGTCAAAAAGTTCTGTGCTGATATCGCAAGGAACTTCTACTGCGCCATGCCCATAAAAATGAAGCTCCAATAGTTGCTCTTTTTTTGTCAGTTCTAAGTTTACGCGAATGTCAACCTTAGAAAAATCAAAATAATCTAGTGTCTCAAAGAACGTTTTCTCAATAGTAAAATCGAAACTGTGCAGCCCGTTTTTCAATCCTACGAAAGGTATGTTATATTCAGACGGCATGGCCTCATACTATTTGAGCAGGCAAATTTAATAAAAAATAACAGATAGCAACCCTTGGGCATAAAAAAATTAATTAGCCGAATACCTATAAATCACTGTCTTGTAGTTGACTTTGGCGTTGTAGAACAATTTTTTTGGCCATAAAAAGGGCTTCTACAAAAGAGCTGTTGTCAGCAATTCCTTTGCCGGCAATTTCAAAAGCGGTGCCATGGTCTGGAGAGGTACGTACCCGATTGAGCCCTGCCGTAAAATTGACGCCCTTGCCAAAGGATAAGGTTTTAAAAGGAATCAGTCCCTGGTCATGATAGATGGCCAACACCGCATCAAACCCGCGATACGCATCCGATCCAAAAAAGCTATCCGCAGCAAATGGCCCGTAAACCAGGTGCCCTTGTTCTTGGAAAGTGGCCAATACAGGCCGTATGACCTCATCGTCCTCTAGACCAATCACACCATGATCCCCCGTGTGGGGGTTGAGGCCCAACACTGCAATTTTTGGCTTGGTGATTCCAAAGTCCACGATTAGACTTTGTTGCAGTTGTTGGATTTTTTTGGTCAAGAGTGTTTCTTGAAGCTCCTGAGCAACTTGATGAAGGGGTATGTGGTCGGTAAGTAGTGCCACACGTAGCCCTTCGGTAACCATAAACATGAGACTTTCGCCTTCTAACTCTTGTGCCAAATAGTCGGTGTGTCCGGGAAATTTAAAGTGTTCTGATTGTATGGCTTGTTTGTGAATAGGCGCTGTGACAAGGGCCTCTATTTTTTGGGTTTTGAGCGCTTGTGTAGCCTCTTGAAAGGAGGCAACAGCAAGGGCTCCAATTTGTGAATCACACGTTCCAAAGCTTATTTTTTCATTAGCTTCTTGAGGCCCCAAAATGTTAAGTTTGCCCTTTTTTATATCCGACCAACCGTTGCTCCAATTCAGGGCACAATCGAGTTTGAAATGCGCATGATGGTATTTGACGATATTTTTTGGAGCAAAGAGCACTGGAGTAAAAAAATCAAACATTCTTTTGTCTTCAAAAGATTTTAAAATGATCTCTAAACCAATGCCGTTGGCATCACCCATTGAAATTCCAATGGTTATTTTCTGTGTGGAGGGCATATCACTTTTTTAATTGTACTTTTGCACACAAAGGTAACTAATTAAGTCCATGTTTACAGGTATTATCGAAGCCTTTGGGATCGTCAAACAGCTAAAAAAAGAGGGTGACAACTTGCACATTACGATGCAAAGTACCCTGGCCCAACGACTCAAAATAGACCAATCGTTGGCCCACAATGGGGTTTGTCTCACAGTAGTTGCCCAAGAAGGAGACCAATATACCGTAACAGCAATCAAAGAAACCCTCGAAAAATCTGCCCTGGGAACCCTCAAAGAAGGGGATTTGGTCAATTTGGAACGTGCCATGAAATTGGGCACTCGATTAGATGGACATATGGTCCAAGGACATGTGGATCAAATTGGCGTATGCACCCATATTTTGGAAGAAAATGGCAGTTGGCGTTTTACCTTTAGCTACGATCCTGTTCAAAATAACATCACGATAGAGAAAGGATCCATCACCGTCAATGGGGTAAGTTTGACAGTTGTAGATTCTGGAGTCGATCAGTTCTCTGTAGCCATCATCCCTTATACTTACGAGCACACTAATTTTCATCAATTCAAGGTTGGGACTCTGATCAATTTAGAATTTGATTTGATCGGAAAATACATTAGCAAGATCTACGCCAATCAATTTAAGTAGGGATATTTCAAAAAATAGTATCTTGTAGAAACTATATTTGAATATTCATGAGTCTTCTTGAGTTGACCACCTTTTTATTGCTGCTGGCGTCTATATTTTCGATTGTAAATCTCCGTGTTCTTAAGCTGCCACAAACGATAGGTTTGATGGTTTTGGCCATAGTCTTATCGCTGACCGTCATGGTTTTGGGGTTGATATGGCCCCAGTTTTTGTCGATGGTGACGACATTGACGGCCCAATTTGATTTTAGTGTATTGTTGATCGATGTTATGCTGCCTTTTTTGTTGTTTGCTGGAGCCATAAGTGTCAATGTCCATGAACTTCTTAAAGATAAAGTAACCGTGTTGTTATTGGCCAGTTTTGGAGTGGTGTTTTCTACTTTTATGGTAGGGTCAGCTACGTATTGGTTCATTAGCCAGCCGTTTCTTAATCTCAATCATTTGGGGCTAACCTATGTTGATTGCTTGCTTTTTGGTGCACTAATTGCCCCTACAGATCCAATTGCAGTATTGGCAATGGTCAAAAAAATGAATCTTTCATCGGTGACCGAAACACGTATTGCTGGAGAGTCGCTCTTCAACGACGGCATCGGTGTTGTTTTGTTTTTAACCTTGCTCAATGTTAAGGTAGAAGGCATCGAAAACATAACCGCTCAAAGCGTTGGAACGTTATTTCTTACCGAAGTAGTCGGAGGAGTGGCCTTGGGATTGTTGATCGGATATTTGGGGCTAAAATTGGTAAAATATATCGAAAACCAACACATTGAGCTCGAAGTGCTGATCACACTTTCTTTGGTATTAATTATTTCGATATTGGCCAGTTATCTTCACTTTTCGGGCCCTTTAGGGGTGGTGGTGATGGGTTTATTTTTAAACCAAAATATTGATATAGATAAAGATAAAATAGGCTTACAGCGAGCAATGGGGGACTATGTATATAAATTTTGGCACCTGTTAGACGAAACACTAAATGCCATTCTTTTTATCTTAATTGGATTGGAGATTATACCCATACTTCAAAATTTTTCCCTTTCCTATCTGATGATTTCCATATTAACCATCATTATTGTAGTACTCGCTCGTTGGATTGGGGTACTTATACCGATCAAATCCTTATCAATAAAAAAAGAATTTGAAAAAAATACCGCATTGATTATCACTTGGGGAGGTCTCCGTGGAGGTTTGAGCATCGCCCTTGCACTCAACTTGCCCGATCAAATTGGATCAGGCAAAGAACTTATATTGATCCTTACCTATATGGTTGTCTTATTTACAATATTGGTTCAAGGATTGACCTTAAAAAAAATTGTCAAATAGGACTTTTTTATTATAAACTATCCCTAAATTTGAGATGACCTGTTCGCGCTGTGACAACAGCAATGTCTAATTAAATGTAGAAAGGAGGTGTCTTATGTCTTATGATCAACATTTAAGGAATACCTCAAGACAGCAGACGCCTTTTGGCCAGCTGTTTTAAACATTCCTTATCTACTTAAGAAGCAGGTCGATGGGCCTGCTTTTCTTTTTTTTAGCATTATCTTTGAGAGAACAAAAATATTCGGGGATGAATCGGATTCCAAAAGTAGACCTCAATCAATATATAAATGGCGATGCAGCAACCAAAAAACAATTTGTTGCAGACTTAGGAAAAGCGTTTACTGAGATCGGTTTTGTAGCGCTCAAAGGCCATTTGTTGTCTACAAGTCTACAAGAAAACCTTTACAAGCAAATCAAAGCGTTCTTTGACTTGCCCTATGAAACAAAAAAGAAGTACGAAATCCCGGGCATTGGCGGACAAAGAGGCTATACTTCTTTTGGAAAAGAAACGGCAAAAGGTAGAACAATAGCCGACCTCAAAGAGTTTTGGCATTTTGGGCAATATGTGGTCAACAACCCAGCGCTCGAAGCCGCTTATCCCAAAAATGTGTGGGTTGAAGAACTCCCCGAATTTAATGCCATTGGTAAAGAAACCTACCAGCAACTCGAAGCCACGGCAGCTTATGTTTTAGAGGCTCTTGCCGACTTTCTTCAGTTGCCCACCGATTATTTTAACCCGTACATCAAAAATGGCAACTCCATCCTTAGACCCATTCACTATCCGCCCATTACCGTCGAGCCAAAAGATGCCGTTCGAGCAGCAGCTCATGGAGACATAAATCTTATTACCCTATTGATGGGAGCACAAGGCGCAGGGCTACAAGTCCTCAACAAGCAAAACGAGTGGATTGATGCCTTGGCTGCCCCTGATGAATTGATGATCAATGTGGGGGACATGCTCTCTCGATTGACCAACAACAAACTTAAGTCGACCATCCACCGGGTGGTTAACCCCCCAAGAGAAGAGTGGGGAAATTCACGGTTTTCAATCCCGTTTTTTATGCATCCCATCTCCGAAATGCCGCTCAATTGCCTCTCTAATTGCGTTGATAAAGACCACCCTAAAGGATTTGAAGACACAACTGCAGGTGCTTATCTGGAAGAGCGGTTGATCGAATTGGGACTCAAGAAAAAAGACTAGTTTTTTTGGCTTCGCTCCAACGCCAATACCGCACGGCCCAACGCGCCTAAAAACGGGAACCCTAGGGTTTCGTATTCGTATTGGTCGTCATTGAAGACTTGATTTTCATTTACAAAAACAGTCGCTGTTAGAAAAAATGCAATATCCTCCGCTTCACTAACAATATAGGCCGTATCGGTAAGGGTGCCATAAGCTTCACCTACTTTGTTATAGATACGGACCTTTCCATCCATTTGTCCGGGGACATCTCCAAAAATCAAAAACTTAACATAACTGTCAAAATACCCATCTTGTGTCCGGTATTCGGGATCAGTACTTTCCAACGTATTGCGACTCATCCAGTACCGAACAAATTCATAATCCTCGTTGGCAAGATCAAAGCGCGCATGGGTTGGAAACATTTCCGGTAAGATGACGCGTTGCACCATGCCTTCAAGGTCTCGAATAGAGATGCTGTTTTTTTGAGAAAAATCCATTGGTTTTTCTACCAAACTGCCTTTTTCTAGGTACCCTACTCCAGCCAAAAGTCCTTTGAGGCCCTGATTTTTTAGTTCGTTTTTGGCCAAAATTGTAGCTTGATGATACAAGGTGTCTTTATCATCAAAAAAAACATATTCCCAGGTGGACTGATTGTCTGCACCAAACAAAAATTTATGATGTATTTGGGTGTTGTTAAACCCTTTTTCTTGCAGCGTGGCATTGATGTAATCGGTGCCCAAAAAATCAAACAAATAGTTGTAAGCATCATTGTCACTGACTAAAAATATTTTTTTAATCAGATGGCCAATGGTCAAAAGGCCATCGGATTTTGTGCTATCGCGTTGAGCGATATACCCCATATCTTTGGAATTGATGATATGAAAAGGCGTGTCTTTAGTAATCGGGACCCCTTGTTTTTGCAAAGCGTTTAATTTTTCAAGTGTGAGTAAAACAATTGGAAATTTTGCCGTACTGGCGGGATAGAAATACCGGTTTTCATCCAAACCATACGACCATGATTTTAATTGCGAACGCCCTTGGGTATCCTTAGAGACCGTAGTATATAGAATTTGTACATTATGGGCGTCTATGGAACCTGCGATAGCTTTGATTTTGGGGTCTTCGCCGGCCATAATTTTATTCAATGGATTTTCTTTTTGGCAAGCTGAAACCAAGATGAGCACCAAAAGAATTCCGTATTTTTTAAAATGAATATTTCTCATTCAACCATTTAGAGATCAATTAAAGCATTAATTTAAGTTAAAAAAAGAGTACTATTGCAAAAAATTTTGGCCATGGAAACGCCCATTACTATCGGAAATCAAGAGTGGTGTGCCTTTGACGCACTAAACATTCCAGCAATCAAAGCAAGGATCGACTCTGGAGCCAAGACCTCTTCGATTCAAGCGCTCAACGTAAAGCGCATCTTTGTCAACGGTGTTGCTTGGGTAGAGTTTGATGTCAATCCGGTTCAGGATAACCGCAGCCTCACCGTTAAGTGTAAGGCAAAAATTATTGATAGTAGAATGATTAAAAGCTCGTCCGGAATTTCGGAACGACGCTATGTGATTCAGACCAATGTACGTTTGGGCAAGCACGAATTCCCGATAGAATTGACTTTGTCCAATCGGGATCAAATGGATTATCGCATGTTGCTTGGACGTCAAGCCATGGAGTCGTTTATAATCAATCCCACAGAAAGCTTTTGTTTGGGCGACTATAGCTCCTCAGAGATACGATCGTTTTATAAACATCTGATAAAGAAAAAATCTGGACTCAAACTTGCACTATTGGCTACCAACAGAGAGTTATATAGCAATCAGCGTATTATGGAGGCAGCACAAGCTAGAGGCCACGAAATCCAGTTTCTTAATATACAATATTGTTATATGCACATGGATGCAACCAAGCCCGGTGTGCGATATCGAGGAGGAAGCAATCTTGAAGATATTGATGCTGTAATTCCAAGGATTCGGCCCAGTATGACTTTCTATGGCTGTGCACTATTGCGTCAGTTTAGTGGAATTGGGACCTATTGCCTAAATTCTGCTGAGTCCATTGCACAGTCTAGAGACAAACTTCATTCTTCTCAAATATTTACTGCAAAAGGGATCAATACTCCAATCACAGGATTTGCAAAATCACCATTGGACACCAAAGACATAATCTCAATGGTAGGCGGAGCGCCTTTGATCATCAAATTATTAGAAAGCACTCAAGGAAAAGGGGTGGTTTCAGCAGAAACGAGCAAAGCTGCAGAAAGTGTGATCAATGCGTTCAGAAGCCTTAATGCCAATATTTTAGTTCAAGAATTTATCAAAGAAGCCCAAGGCAAAGACATTCGTTGTTTTGTGGTAAATGGCAAAGTAGTTGCCTCGATACAACGTCAAGCAGCTGTAGGCGAGTTTAGATCCAATTTGCACCAAGGAGGGGTCGCATCCAAGGTCAAAGTTACACCCGAAGAAAAACGACTTGCCGTTCGTGCCGCAAAGGTTTTTGATTTGGCCGTTGCAGGGGTGGATATTATCCGATCCAACAAAGGCCCTTTGGTACTCGAAGTCAATTCTTCACCAGGACTGGAAGGCATAGAAAACGCCACTGGGAAAGACTTAGCCAATCAAATGATTATTGCGATTGAAAAAAAGCTAGGGTACAAGGCCTAGTGGGCTCCCGCTTTGAAAGCCTTCAGTTTTTCAATCAGTTCTGGAACGACCTTAAAGGCATCACCAACCACGCCATAATCAGCGGCCTTAAAGAAGGGGGCTTCAGGATCGTTATTGATCACCACCTTAACCTTAGAAGCATTGATCCCAGCAAGGTGTTGAATGGCGCCAGAAACACCAATAGCAATGTAGAGGTTAGAAGCGACCGGTTTTCCGGTTGACCAACATGTTCACTATGTGGGCGCCAACCCATATCAGACACCGGTTTAGAGCATGCAGTTGCTGCCCCTAAGGTTGTTGCAAGATCTTCTATCAAGTGCCAGTTTTCGGGGCCTTTGAGCCCGCGACCACCAGAAACTACGATGTCGGCATCGGCAATGGACACTTTTCCGGTTACTTTTTCGATACTTTGAGTTTGTACTAAGTCCTGTTCTACGTCAACACTAAAGGACACTATTTCTGGCTGTGAAGTTTTTTCATGAATCCCATACGAATTGCTTGCCAGGCCAATAAGATTTATAGCTCCCGAAAGCGTGGTATGGTTGAAAGCTTTGTTGGTAAAACAAGAACGCTTGACGACAAAAGGGTCTAAAGACACAGGCAGGGCAACAACATTTGAGGCATAAGAAGCCTCAAGCGCCACACTCAATAGCGGCGCCAAATAGCGCGCATTGGCTGTTGATGATAATACTACGGTTTTGGCGTTTTGATTTTTAGCAACCGCTGCTAGGGCTTTGGCATAGTTATGCGCAGAAAAATTTTCTAAGGCCACTGTATCGATTTGGACGATATGATCTACACCATATTTTGCTAAAGCATGCACATCTTCTGTATTGATGGCAACAGCAATTAATTTTACATTCAATTGGTCTGCCAGTGCGCGTCCGTAGGAGGCGACTTCAAAGCCAACCTTTTTGAAGGTTCTTTTTTCGGCTTCTGCAAAAATTAATACACTCATTTTTTTAATAAATTTTTAAATGACTTTAGCTTCGCTGTGTAACAGCTCGATGAGTTGGTCTAGTTGGTCTTCAGCAATGAGCTTAACCGCACCTTTGGGCTGGGGTTTTTCAAACTTTGAAATCGTTGTTTTTGGGGTCAAATTCTGACTGGGCAGTACGGTCAAAGGTTTTTGTCTCGCCTGCATGATTCCACGCATATTGGGGATAATCAAGTCGTCTTCTTCGACCAATCCTTTTTGTGCCCCTATGACCAAGGGCAAAGCCGCAGATAGATTTTCTTTTCCGCCGTCAATTTCTCTGGACAGGCTTGCCGTATCTCCGGAAATAGTAAGTCCAATGCAATTTGTAACATAGCCCATTCCAAGTAATCCTGCCAAAATACCCCCGACCATTCCGCCATTGTAGTCAATGGATTCACGACCGGTAATTATCAAATCGTAGGATTCATTTTTACAATGAGCGGCAATTTCTTGGGCGACTGCAAAACCATCCGTAGGTAGTGCATCAATTCGGATTGCTTTTTGTGCGCCTATGGCAAGACATTTTCTAAGAATTGCTTCGCAAGAAGCATCCCCTACAGTCAAAACAGTCACTTCTGCTTGTTGCTGCTGTTGGAGCCATATGGCACGAGTGAGACCAAATTCATCGTTTGGATTAATGATAAATTGGACCCCGTTGGTGTCAAACTGTGTGTCGTTTTCTACAAAGTTAATTTTTGAGGTAGTATCAGGCACATTGCTGATACAAACTAATACGTTCATTGGTGTAGCAATTATTTATATAAAAATATAAAACTTGGCCCAAGAACTGGGTATAAATTGTTACTATTTCAGCAGGCGAATAGTTATTTTTTCTTGGGTTCTTTTCCAAAAAAACGTTCCATACGGTCGGGCACATAATTTTGATTGATGTCTTCTTCATAGCCTGTGGTAGTGCTGATTACTGCATAGAGAATCACACCTCCCACAAGTACGACGGCTCCGATGATTACAATGGTTATGTCACTCATAGTAAATTGATTTACAATAAGTAAGATATTAATTTATTTTAAATTTCCCAATTGGGGGTTAAAATCTGTTTGGTCGATTTCCAAAAGGGTGTTTAGCAACAACTGCGTTCCTTTTGCGATCGCTTGCGGCGTCGAATATTCGTTGGGGGCGTGACTAATTCCATCAACACTTGGAATAAAAATCATGCCTGTGGGTGTTAGCAAAGCCATGTCTTGTGCATCATGACCGGCGCCGCTAGGCAAGTCCAGATGGCTTAGCCCCAGTAGGTCGGCGTTCTCACGTATGATTTGTTGGATGCGTTTGTCTGTCAGTGCGGGGTCACTCGTTGCATCTATAGGGCTAAATTGGATGCGGGTGTTATATTTTTCTCCAATGTGGTTTGCCTCCTCCTGTATTTGGTCAAAAAGCCGTGCAATTTTTTGGGCATCAAGATCTCGAATTTCTAAACTCAAAACGACTTTTCCGGGGATGACATTGGGGGCACCAGGATAGGCTGCGATACGGCCTACGGTCCCGACGTGTCTTCCGGGGTAGCTTTTGATCACTTCATTGACTTTAAGTGTAAAGGCTGCGGCTGCTAATAGCGCATCTTGTCGGCGATGCATGGGGGTAGTGCCTGCATGGTTTGCAAAACCGGTTATGGTGACGTCCCACCATTTGAGACCGACGATGCCTTCGACTACGCCAATTTCAATATCCTTTTCATAGAGCGTGCTTCCCTGCTCGATATGTAGCTCCATAAAAGCATGGAGTTGTTCGGGTTTTCGGATGACTGCATCTATTTTTTCAGGATCACCACTAAGGCGTTTTACACCTTCGGCATTGGTATATCCGGAGTTCGTTTTTACGGCCAGCGCAGCGGGTTTTATTTTACCTGCTAATGCTCTACTTCCAAAAACGCCACCTTCTTCGTTGGTGAAAATAAGCAGCTCAAAAGGGTGTTTTGTTTCGATGTTGTTTTCAACGAGTGTTTCCATCACTTCCAAAGCGCCAATACTACCAACATTGCCGTCGTAATGCCCACCATTGGGGACGGCATCGATATGAGACCCGAAGGCTACTGTTGGTGCTTTGGGGTCGCTTCCTGCTCGAAGTGCAGAAATGTTTCCCGAAAAATCAACCTGTACCTCAAGCCCCAATTTCTTTAGTTTTTGGATTAAAAAAGACCGCGCCTCTATCTCATAATCACTGTAAGCGATTCGGTCGTTTCCTTTTTGTTCGTTGATTCCAAATTGTTTGAGCGCTTGCAAATTGGCATTGACTCGATCGGGATTAATAGCAACGGGGTCTTGTGCTGACAATAGTGAAGTAAAAAATAAAAGGGTAAGAACTTGTTTTTTCATAATTATAAGTTTTAAGCACTAAAGCTGTGCATTATAGTAGTTTGGATCGCCTGTAACTTCTTTACCGAGCCATTCTGGTGGGTCAAAAGGGGTGTCCATGGATGGCAGTTCGACTTCTGCCCAAACGGTTTGACGGGGCTCCTGAAATTCATCGACTTCGATCATCAAGTTGTTATACGGAATTTTATATCGGGTTTTTCGGATCAACGGTTTTTCACAGAGTGCAAGGAGTTCATGAGCTTCGGATAGGGGAATTTTGTATTCCCACTCACGACGAGCCAATCCTTGACTATCGCTTTTGCCTTTGAGGGTCAGCCAAGCGTTTTTGTCTGCTATTCGAATACGAACGGTACGTTCTGGAATTTTTGACAGATAGCCTTGTATTATTTCTATTTTTTCGATGCTCAACTGCTTATATGCAGTTGAGGTAACCAAAAACTTTCTTTCAATTTCGATATTCATAGTGTCGCAAGATACAATTTGAAAAGCCAGGTAGTGAAGATGCCCCAAAAGGTGCCTGTAACCATACTCAATATGGCCAAAACTATCGCATGAGGCATCAATTTTCGATCATAGGCCGCAGTTACGGCAGGTGCTGTAGAAATACCCCCAAGATTTGCCATGCTTGCGATGGGAACCCATACCATTGAAATTTTTAGGGCCAGGGCCGTCAAAACCGAAAACATAAATTGTAGCAGCAACCAAACGAGTACAAAAAGCACAAAAATACCGGGCAATTCGAACTGGCTAAAGTTGAGTTTTAGCCCCAAAATAGCCATTACGGTTAGGATACTAAAGCTACCGATTTTCAAGCAAAGTTGATGGTCCCAAGCTTTTAGACGATTGCCCAAGAGGATTCCCAAGAAGGAAAGGCCGATAATGGTTTGCAGAAAACTCAACCCAAACAAATAGGGCACTGCTATGCCAATGGCCAATAGGGTCACTGTAAAAAAACGATCTTTGGTCGATCTGATTGCGGTTTGTTCTGTTTCTAGAATGGGCGCTTCAGGAAGCCCTAATTTTGTGTTGAGGGAACCACTTTTTTTAATTAATTGAAACATCAACAAGGTCCAAATATTGACCAAAACATTATCCAAAACCAATACGGACAAGAAAAGTCCTTCTGAGGTACCTACAAATTCTTTGAGCACCAGTTGACTGGTACTGCCCCCAATCCAACTTCCTACAATAGGGACCAATCCCTTCCAAAGGTCTTTTGAGATAAATTCTGCTTGAAAACTTGACGAGACCCAACCCCCTGTCATCAAAATCACCACAGGAAGTAAGGCAATAAAAAAAGACCCAAAAACAAACAACAATAAGGGCCTAACCCCTACAATTTTAAGGGCACGTAAAGACAAAGAAGCCATAATACTCAATATGGCTATTGGGATGATCCACTGTTTGCTCCATTGATGAAGCACCACTTGGTCGAGTTGGAGCCCTAGTAACGCAGAAAGAACAGCAGGTACGATATAAGCAAACAAAATGGGAGGAACCCATTGCAAAAGGGCTTTTATCCAGCGTCTTTCTTGTTTTTCGAGCCAAATAACGACGGTTAAAGTAATGCAAACGATACTCAAAGAGGCTACTAAAAGACTCATATAGGGTACTTTTAAATTTTAATACAATTTAGGCTTTCAAAAGCAAGGCAACAATTTAATTCAAAATCTTCATACCAATTTGATTTTCTAATTTAGAAGACCCAAAGCAGACACCTATGAAATATGCTTTCGATGCACAACGCAAAATCATCCATATTGACATGGACGCATTCTTTGCATCGGTAGAGCAGTATGACCATCCAGAACTTAGAGGCAAACCCCTTGCTGTAGGTGGGGGTGGTTCTCGAGGGGTTGTTGCGGCAGCCAGTTATGAGGCCCGTAAATTTGGTGTCCGTAGTGCAATGAGTGGCCGTTTGGCCGCTCGTTTATGCCCAGATTTGACCTTTGTAAAGCCCCGTTTTGAGCGCTATAAAGAAGTTTCTGAACGCATTAGAAATATCTTTTTTGAATATACCGATTTGGTAGAGCCTCTATCCCTTGATGAGGCATATTTGGACGTAACTAAAAACAAAAAGAACCTCTCTTCAGCAACTCAAATAGCAGCTGCAATTCGACAACAAATTTATAACGACACCGGACTCACCGCTTCAGCAGGGATTTCGATTAACAAGTTTATTGCCAAAATTGCTAGTGATTGGAATAAACCAAATGGACAAAAAACCATCCCACCCGAGGAGGTTATTTCTTTTTTGGAGGCCTTGGACATCCAAAAATTCTATGGTGTTGGAAAAAAAACGGCCGACCGGATGTATCAACTCGGAATCTACACGGGAGCGGATTTAAAAAAGGTGTCCTTAGAACAGTTAGAAGCTTATTTTGGCAAATCGGGATCGTATTATTATCAAGCGGTTCGTGGGATTCATACGCGACCAGTACAACCGCAACGTACCCCAAAATCTTTGGGCGCCGAACGTACTTTTGACACCAATTTGAGCAGTGAAGTTTTTCTGGAAGAAAAACTCGAACAGATTGCCCAAGCACTTATCAAAAGAATGGGCCGCAAAAAGCAAGCCGGCAAAACCATTACCCTAAAAATCAAGTACAGCGATTTTACCATGCAAACCCGAAGCAAAACACTGCCTTATTTTGTCTCAGACAAAAGTGTCATTTTGGACCAAGCCAAAGACCTTTTGTATCAAGACCGACTAAAAGACTCGGTCCGTCTAATTGGCATATCACTGTCCAACTTAAAAGGCGAGCGTAACTCAAGCACTACATCAGATCAAGAAAAGCTCGATGTGCAACTTTCGTTTGATTTTTAGATGGTAGAGACCCGCAAGGTATTTACCATCCCTTTTGCAGCGATTGGCATTGAAGTTAGGTTGATGACCAATTCATTGGATTCAACATAGCCTTTTTCGTGGGCAATTTTATTGATTTCTTCAACCGTATTGTCCGTACTGCTAAAACTGTCGTAATAAAAAGCTTTTACTCCCCACAACAAATTGAGCTGCGTCAAAATTCTTTTGTTGGAGGTAAACACCAAAACATGTGCTGAGGGGCGCCAAGCCGAAATTTGAAAAGCTGTATATCCACTATTGGTTAGGGTACAGATAGCGCTGGCATTGATTTCATTGGCCATATGTGCCGCATGATAGCAAATTGCTTTGGTAATATATCGCTTGGTTCGGATTGTAGGAGGGTTTTGAGGAACTCGAATCAAATCAGAGCCTTCTACTTGATGTAAGATAGAAGACATGGTTTTGATGACCTCTACGGGATATTTTCCAACCGAAGTTTCGCCAGAAAGCATCACTGCATCGGCACCGTCCATTACAGAATTGGCAACATCATTGACCTCTGCACGTGTTGCAGTTCGGCTTTCAATCATGGTTTCCATCATCTGTGTTGCAATAATCACGGGAATGCGTGCTTTTTTGGCTGCCCGTACCAGTTGTTTTTGTATCAAGGGCACTTCTGCCGCAGGGATTTCTACTCCAAGGTCACCACGTGCCACCATAAGTCCGTCGCTGTGGGCAATTATTTTGTCAATATTGACAATCGCTTCGGGCTTTTCAATTTTAGAAATAATCGGAATTTTATAATCTGAGTGTTCTTCAATAAGGTCTTTAAGATCTTGTAGGTCTTGACTGTTGCGTACAAAAGAAAGCGCGATCCAATCGACTTCTTGGCTGATCGCAAATTTGGCGTCTTTGATGTCTTTTTCTGTCAGCGCAGGAAGTGAAATTTTGGTATTGGGCAGGTTGACTCCTTTTTTGGATTTGAAGGGCCCTCCTTGTATGACTTTAGCGGTTACTTCTTTGTCTTTGTCGGTAGTGAGTACTTCAAAAATAAGCTTGCCGTCATCGAGAAGTATTCGTTCGCCTGGACTAACATCTTTAGGAAAATTTGAATAATTCATGTAAGCACGTGTCGCATCTCCTACAAAAGGGGTCTGTGTCAAAAAAGTTACGATGTCACCTTCTTTGACCACGCAGCCTTCTTCCATTTCACCTACACGCAGTTTTGGCCCTTGAAGGTCTGCCAAAATGGAGGTATGTGTTCCTAGTTTTTCGTTTAGTTTGCGGATATTTTTTATACGCTCACGGACTCCTTCATAATCGGCGTGTGAAAAGTTGATTCTGAAAACGTCAACCCCTTCCTTAATCAGTTTTTCCATCACCTCGATGTCCGAACAGGCGGGGCCTAAAGTGGCGACAATCTTGGTCTTCTTTTGTTTATTCATCTACAAGTTCAAAATATTCAATTTGCTTTTTATTTTTTGCTCCTTTATGCCATAGCACATGGAAATAAGCGGGGACTGTTCGAGCACATTCTTTAGGTGATCGGGATTGAGCCCTTCGTTTATTTTTAGTAAAAAAGGAACATTTTTGGCTTCGGAAAGCAAATATACTTCTTTTGTGATACTGACTTCAAATAAATTTGAACTGTTTGTTTGTTGGTCTTCAATATGTTGTGCGATGTTTTGAAGCAATTCGCAATGAATGCCGCGCTGAGGAGCTTCCCAGACATAATGTTCAAAGAACGTATGGTGAAGCTCGAGGTCCTTGCGGGTTCGAATAAAATGGCCTTTTAAATTTTTGTTGAGCACATAAGCCAGCTCAAAGCCAACCGCGGAGGTGTGGAGGGCCAGCAGTTCAAAATCGGTGTCGATTTCGGCATCGAGTAAGAAGTGTTTTTTGCTCATAAGAGTTCCTTGTGGTGGTTGAGCCCTAGTTTGAAATATGCTCTCCGGGCGGCTTTTTCTTCAGATTTTTTTTTCGATACTTCTCGGGCTTTTACTAAGGGTTTGTTGTTAATTATAAGCTGCGTCATAAAGTTGATATCGGGGTCAAGACCATCGGCTTTTTGGGTTTGAAAGACAAGTCTAGATTTTTCTTTCTGCGCCCATTCGATTAAAGCACTTTTGTAACTAAGTATGGAACGATTTATATGCTCTAAGTCGACGTGCTGTTTGAGAATTTTTTCCAAAATAAAGCGTTCGCATTTGACATACCCCTGATCCACATATAAAGCTCCGATGAGGGCCTCTAACAGGTTGCCCAATATGTCATTGCCAAAATTGGCTTTTGGGTTTAGGGGGATGATTAGGCTAAGCAAATCAAATTTTTGACCGATGTTGTTGAGATTTTCACGACTTACGATTTTTGAGCGTAGTTTGGTGAGTTTGCCTTCTTGTGCCTTGGGGTATTTGAGATAAATATAAGCTGATACCACGCTGCTAAGCATGGTGTCTCCTAAAAATTCGAGACGTTCATAATTGATTCTTTCACCTTGCGCATCTTTGAGGTTCATCGAGCGGTGTGTAAAGGCCTCTTGATAGAGGGCCATGTTTTTTGGTGGGGTCCCTAAGATTTTTTTTAATTGGGTATAAAAAATCCCGTTTGAGGACAAACGGGATCTAAATATGTGGTTAAGAAATCTCACATTTCAAGTTAATCAATTTTTCCAAAAACAACACAAGCATTGTGTCCTCCAAAACCAAAGGTGTTTGACAGGGCAATATTAACGGTTCGTTTTTGGGCTTTGCCAAAGGTAAAGTTCAACTTAGGATCAATATTTTCATCCGGGGTTTGATGATTGATGGTGGGAGGAACAATACCGTGTTTGATGGCCATAATGGAAGCAATCGCCTCTATGGCACCAGCAGCACCTAGAAGGTGTCCGGTCATGGATTTGGTAGAATTGATGTTGATGTTGTAAGCATGTTCTCCAAAAACGGCTTTAACCGCTTTAGATTCTGCAATATCTCCAAGAGGGGTAGATGTACCATGCATGTTTATGGCATCTACATCTTCGGGTTTTAGGTTGGCGTCTTTAAGGCAATTTTGCATTACTTTGATGGCCCCTGCTCCTTCCGGATGGGGTGCCGTCATGTGATGTGCATCTGCAGAGAGGCCGCCGCCTAATAATTCGGCATAAATTTTAGCACCCCGTGCTTTGGCGTGCTCATATTCTTCTAAAATTAGTGATCCCGCACCTTCACCCAATACAAACCCGTCACGATCCTTGTCAAAAGGACGAGAAGCTGTTTTGGGGTCGTCATTGCGTTTGGACAATGCATGCATTGCATTGAAGCCTCCCATACCTGCAATGGTAACGCCAGCTTCAGAACCACCACTGACCATAATGTCTGCATAGCCCAAGCGGATGTAGTTTAAGGCATCAATTAGGGCATTGGCAGAAGAGGCACAAGCAGAAACCGTAGCAAAATTGGGCCCTGCAAAACCATATTGTATCGAAATCATTCCAGGGGCAATATCCGCAATCATTTTTGGAATGAAAAACGGATTAAAACGCGGTGTTCCATCGCCTTGAGCAAAATCAATAACTTCGTTTTGAAACGTTTCTAAACCACCGATTCCGGCACCCCAAATGACACCGACACGGTCTTTGTCAATCCGTTCGAGATCTAGACCAGAGTCTTCGATAGCTTCTTGAGTAGCGACCAAAGCATACTGGGTAAACCGGTCGTACTTTCGGACTTCTTTGCGGTCAAAATGTGCTAGAGGGTCAAAATTTTTGATTTCGCAGGCAAACTGCGTTTTAAATTTTGAGGCATCAAAATAAGTAATTGGGGCTGCACCACTTGTTCCAGATAATAAACCCTCCCAATAGGCTGGGAGGGTGTTTCCAATAGGTGTCAGAGCCCCTAATCCGGTAACAACTACGCGTCTTGGACTCATGGCACTAGAAATTTATTTGGCTTGTTCAATAAATTGAATAGCTTGACCTACAGTTGCGATGTTTTCTGCTTGGTCATCCGGAATTTGGATATCAAATTCTTTTTCAAATTCCATAATCAACTCCACTGTATCTAAAGAATCTGCTCCTAAATCGTTGGTGAAATTTGCTTCTGATACAACTTCATTTTCGTCTACACCCAATTTGTCTACAATTATGGCTTTAACGCGTGATGAAATGTCTGACATGATTTTCTATTTAAAATTGTTGTGGACAAAAATAAAAAACTTTGTACTATTTCGTCCTTTGGTTTGTTAAATATAACTTTTCTTTGTGAAATAGTTGCTATAAAAAATTTTGAAAACAGCTATATTTTCAATGCTTCAACAACAAAATAGGACTTGGCACAAAGCATGAAAAAAATAATTTTGTGGGCCAGTGGAAGTGGGTCAAATGTTGAAAACATCTTTAAATATTTTCAACAAAACCCCCTTATAAAGGTTGCAGCCGTTTTTACGAACAAATCCAATGCCGGCGTTTTACAGCGTATGGAACCCTATAAAGTGGTGTTTGAAATTCATGAAAACGCGGTTTTTGAGTCCGGCGCCATAGATCAAACTGTGGCCAAATACACCCCAGATCTGATTGTCTTGGCCGGATTTCTTCGAAAAATTGCGCCCTCTACCTTACTGCGGTTTCCTAACAAAATCATCAATATACACCCGGCTTTGTTGCCCAAATATGGTGGTAAAGGCATGTTTGGAATGCACGTTCATCAAGCGGTCTACGACCAAAAAGAAGCCGAAACCGGAATTACCATTCACTATGTCAATGCGCACTACGATGAGGGAGCGATCGTGTTTCAACAAAAAGTAGCACTTGGACCCGATGATACCCCAGCCACGATTGCCCAGAAGGTACATTTACTTGAGTACAAACATTATCCCGAGATCATCGAAAAACTCCTTACGGACCATGAGTAACACCATACACATCTACACTGATGGCAGCGCTTTGGGCAATCCCGGCCCAGGAGGATATGGTATTATTTTGGAGTGGGTAGGCAAAAATTATGTCAAAGAGTTTTCTCAAGGCTATTTATACACAACCAACAATCGTATGGAGCTTTTGGCCGTGATAGAAGGTCTTGAGCAAATACGGATCGAGCGCGCCGACGTGGTGGTCTTTTCTGACTCCAAATATGTGGTTGATGCCGTTGAAAAAAAATGGGTGTTTGGCTGGGAAAAAAAACAATTTAAGGACAAGAAAAATGCGGATCTTTGGAAGCGTTTTCTAAAGGTCTACAAGTTACACCAGGTGGCCTTTAGATGGATCAAAGGACACAATGATCACCCACAAAACGAACGTTGTGATGCGCTAGCAGTTGCAGCAGCAAAAAGCAAAAGCCTCAAAAGAGATCGTGTATATGAGCAAGAAAACCCTGAAGCAATGCCCAGGGAGAAAAAATAAAAACCATGCAAAAAAGCATAGAAACATATACTAAATTTAGACGATGAAAAATAAACTTCTTGTTGTTGGCACGATGGCTTACGACGCTTTAGAAACTCCTTTTGGCAAAATCGACCGCACGTTGGGAGGCGCCGCCACCTATATTGCCTTAGCGGCCAAAAACTATGATTTGGATTGTGGGCTGGTATCTGTAATTGGAGAAGATTTTGAAGAAGCACACCTGCAATTGCTTCGTGATCGAGCCATTGATTTATCCGGTGTAGAAACTATCAAAGGCGGTAAAACTTTTTTCTGGAAAGCCCGTTATCACAATGATCTAAATACCCGTACTACCTTAGAAACCCACCTGAATGTTTTGGAACATTTTGAACCCAAAATACCCAAGCACTTGACGACACCTGACATTTTGTTGCTTGGCAATTTGCACCCCGAGGTACAATGGGCCGCCCTACAACAAATGCAAAACAGACCTAAGTTGGTCATTTTAGACACCATGAATTTTTGGATGGAACATTTTAGACCAAAACTGGATCAAGTCATGGCCGAGGTTGATGTGATTTCAATCAATGATGAAGAAGCACGTCAACTGACAGAACAACATTCTTTGGTAAAAGCAGCAGCTATTATTCAAAAAATGGGCCCTAAATATGTAATCATCAAAAAAGGAGAACATGGCGCCTTATTGTTTTACAATCAACACATCTTTTGTGCACCTGCACTACCTTTAGAAGAAGTTTTTGACCCTACGGGAGCAGGGGACAGTTTTGCTGGAGGATTTGCGGGGTATTTAACCCAATGCGGATCGGTCAGTCTGTCGCATATGAAATCGGCCATCATTCACGGTTCTGCAATGGCATCTTTTACAGTAGAGCAGTTTGGCACTGCCAATATTGAGCAAGTTACTCCCGAGCGTCTTTTACAACGACTTAAAGCATTTGAACAACTCACAAAATTTGAAATCGAGTTAGAATAAACCTATCTTTGGCTAAGATGAGCGACCAGATAAAACACGAGTGCGGAATTGCACTGATCCATCTAAAAAAACCGCTAGCTTACTACAAAGAAAAGTACGGCACTGCGCTATACGGCATCAACAAGATGTATTTGATGATGGAAAAGCAGCACAACCGTGGTCAAGACGGCGCTGGATTTGCAAGCATCAAATTTAATATGCAACCTGGCCAACGCTACATCAGTCGTGTACGTTCTAACAATCAGCAGCCCATTCAACATATTTTTGATAAAATCAACAAACGCATTCGGCAGGCAACCAAAGTTGACTCTCAAATTCTAGAACACCCAGACCAGCTCAAAGAAGCCGTACCCTATGTCGGTGAGCTTATGCTTGGTCATGTAAGATACGGCACCTATGGCAAAAACAGCTTGGAAAGTGTTCATCCCTTTTTACGTCAAAACAACTGGATGCACCGCAACCTGATTGTTGCCGGAAACTTTAATATGACCAATGTAAATGAGTTGTTTCAGAACTTGGTAGATCTTGGTCAGCACCCCAAAGAGCGTGCCGATACGATAACCGTAATGGAAAAAATCGGCCATTTTTTGGACGATGCGGTGGCCAAAATATATAAAACCCTCAAAAAGGAAGGCTTTGATAAAGCGACAGCCTCTCCCCAGATTGCAGCCCGTCTCAAAATGCACAAAGTCCTACGCAAAGCAGCCAAAAACTGGGACGGTGGATATGCCATGGCTGGGTTGCTTGGACACGGTGACTCCTTTGTCTTGCGCGACCCCTCTGGAATCCGCCCCGCCTACTACTACAACGACGACGAAATCGTGGTTGTCGCATCGGAGCGCCCAGTAATACAAACGGTGTTTAATGTACCCTTTGAGCAAGTGAAAGAACTAGATCCTGGTCATGCAATTATTACCAAAAAGCATGGCGACAGCATCATCAAAGAAATTATCCCTCCGAGAGAAAAAAAATCCTGTTCTTTTGAACGCATCTATTTTTCTAGAGGGAGTGATTTTGAAATTTATACCGAGCGCAAAAAACTGGGCCAATACTTGTTTCCTCACATCTTAAAATCTATAGATGAGGATTTAGAAAACACTGTATTTTCTTACATACCCAATACAGCAGAGACATCTTTTTATGGGATGATCGGCGCAGCACAGGCACACGCCAAAAAAGAATTGACCAAGGCTCTTTTGTCCGAAAATCGCCCCGATAATGAAGCCTTAGAACGGTTGATCAACTTAAAGCCAAGGATCGAAAAAATCGCAATTAAGGATGCCAAGCTACGAACCTTTATTACCGAAGATTCGAGTCGAGATGATCTAGTAGCACATGTATATGACGTAACCTATGGTGTGGTCAAACCCACCGATAATTTGGTCATCATCGACGATAGTATTGTTCGTGGGACAACACTTCAAAAAAGCATCTTAAAGATGCTCGACCGCTTACAACCCAAAAAAATCATTGTAGTTTCTAGCGCGCCTCAGATACGTTATCCCGATTGTTATGGAATAGACATGGCAAAGCTCCAGGATTTTATTGCCTTTCAGGCCGCACTGGCCCTACATAAGGATCAAGGAACGCTTCAAAAAGTATTAGATACTATATATAAAAACTGTCAAGCAAGTGTTGCGCTACCGGTTACAGAAGTTACCAATTGCGTTAAGGCACTCTACGCACCCTTTAGTGATGTTGAAATTTCGCATAAAATTGCCGCATTGCTCGATCATGAAATCCGTTCTGAAGTA
>Ga0181585_10001152_pt1 | contig 23138 bp, 23 predicted proteins | sample 071ome_29_FD_132469 | JGI IMG/M metagenome (GOLD analysis project Ga0181585, IMG submission 132469) | Coastal salt marsh microbial communities from the Groves Creek Marsh, Skidaway Island, Georgia - 071407BT metaG (megahit assembly) | ecosystem: Environmental > Aquatic > Marine > Intertidal...
AAATTGGGGTAATACTTTTTTCGATACAATAGAACCCACTTCTATTTTTTGAGTATACGTATTGTTGACAATATTACGTAATATGGTTTTCTTTTCTTGTGTAGTAGGAATTCGTTTCCATGTTTGAAGACCATCGCGTAATGATACATCAAAAAAACGAAATTGTTTAGGTAAATAGTGATAACATTTCATAATAGAATTATAACCATGATTAGGTTTAAATAATTTCATAAACAATGTTGAAATATATAGAATAATAAAAACAACATAAACCGTATTATATAGAAAATACAAAACATGAGTGAAGATCAACCTTTTGTTTCCATATGTACCCCAACATACAATCGACGACCTTTTATTGAATGTATGTTTGAATGTTTTCGTCATCAAACATATCCAAGAGATAAAATGGAGTGGATTATTGTAGATGATGGAACTGATAAAATAGAAGACCTAATTAAACAATCCAATCTTCCGCAAATACGCTATTTTAAAGTAAAAAAGAAAATGAAATTGGGGGAAAAACGTAATTTCATGCATAAATATGTGAAAGGGTCTATTATTGTGTATATGGACGACGATGATTACTATCCACCCCAACGTGTGGAACATTGTGTAGAAACATTATTAGCAAATCCAAGAGCATTGTGTGCTGGTTCAAGTGAATTATATATTTATTTTAAACATATTGATAAGATGTATCAGAGTGGACCGTTTGGTGATACTCACGCAACTGCCGGAACATTTGCGTTTAAAAAGGAATTATTAAATCATAGTAAATATGATGATAATGCGTCACTTGCGGAAGAACGTTCATTTTTGAAAGATTATAGTATTCCGTTTGTACAATTAGATCCAATGAAAACCATTTTGGTATTTTCCCATAATCACAACAGTTTTGATAAAAAGAACATGTTACAAAATTCGAACCAACAATATTTTAAAGAATCGAGTAAACAAGTACGTGATTTTATTCGACAAGAAAATGAAGAATCTATTTATAGATTTTTCATGGAAGAAATTGATGAATTACTAGAAAATTATTTACCTGGAACTCCTGAAAACAAACCGGATGTAATACAGCAATTAAATGAAATTCGCACACAACGTGAACACATGGAACAGCAAGCAAATCAAAGTGCGTCGATTATGATAGAAGTACCTGGTCAAGGAAAGCGCCCTTTAAGTCCACAAGAAATCGTTCAAATGTTGACCCAACAACAAAATCAAATTAAATTTTTGGTAAGTAAAGTCAAAGAATTGGAAAATCAATTGTTACAAAAACAAATGAATGAAGCTATAAACGGTAATTTTTCTTATAGTACTTGATAAGGTTTTTCGCGTAACCATACGTTGGCAATATATTTTTCGCCACTTTTAACAGGTGTTCCTGAATGTAATGATAAAGGATGACACAAATTTCCATTTTTTTCCAAAGAATAAAAAAGTAATGCGTCACCTTTATTTAATTTGTATTGTTTTTTCAAGTTTGGAAATTCTGTATGACCACCTTCGTAGTCATCATTTAAATAAATGATGAGTGTTACAACACGTTGACCACCATTTTTTTCAAATTCAACACATTCTTTCCGATCATCACATGAAGCGTCGTAATGTGCGTTATAAAACCCTCCTGGTTGATATTTTACCACTTGTAATTTTTCGGCATGTTCAAAAGGTATATTTGTCATGGAACATGTTTTGCGAATAATTTTTTCGACAATGGGATCAGTTTTGGGAAGCCATGCTGTTTCACTTTTACGTACATTTTCCGTTCCCCCACTTACTAATTGACTTTCTCTAAATAATGGATTCGCAGTGTTTATAATATGTTCACGATCATGTTGATCTATAAAATTGTGAATTTCTTCCGGATATGTATATTCATTTTTTATGTTACAATATCCGCGCCCTTTGTATTGTGGTTGTTTCAACCAATAAAATAAAGATAAAATAACAACAATGAGAACAATCAATAAAAAAAACGCAATTTTTTTAGAAAATACCATTATACATATAATATACACTATTTCTTTGGAATTTTGTCGAGATTAATATGTATTTTTTGAATATTCTTATCACTTTGACGCATAGCATATGTAGCGCATGTACCACAATGATCTTCGTTTGCTAGTTCAGATCTACGGAACGCTTTTCTATTATGGTCTACTAAAGACCATCGACCAAGAGGTCTAGGTGTATGTTTACTGAAAAACACTTGTTTGATGAAAGGAACTTGTTTTAATATAGAAATCATGTTTATTATAATATAAATAATTATATTATAATTATAACAATTTTATAACGCTTCTTTACCTGTCAATATTTTCGTGATTCTTTCCACCACCATAAAAGAAATAATAGAATGAGGAAAACTTTTAAAAATACTAGGAAACAATCCTTTATAAAATCCACCCAATCCTTCATGAGCAAATGTATGTTGAATCATTTGCCCAATATTTTTTGAACTATCTTTTTGCAATCTCGATTTAATTACATCCACTGGATTACTAATCACAATCGCACTAATTGTTCCCACAGCACCACATAAAAAATGTAATTGACTAGTTCCCTGTAAACTGGGATATTGATTAATAAAATGACCTTTCGTTTCAGAATAAACCGACAACCGTATGCTATTATATACTGCTGAACGCATAAGCGCTGCTTTATATCCATCAAAAAATCGACTATATCCTTCTTGAGAAACAATGTCTTGAAATATTTGTTTAGTAGATTTCCCTGTTTTATCGCGCAATGCTTTCACGAACATGACTTCACTGGGGTTTCCCATTGCACCACCAATACCACCTGATAAAAACCCAAAACAAAATTTATGTATATAAGGTGCGTCTTTATTATAAATACTATGATAATATTTATTCAAAGAACTATAAATAACCATGTTTGGAGTAGAATAGGTCATTTGTCGAAATAAACCAATAGCATATCCTTTATATAAGTGTGAAATATTATAATTTATAGGATAATTTAATTGTTTGGATACTTTAATTACATCAAATGGATGAACTACACTTGTAGCAACCATTGATGCAAACATAGGGCATCCAAACTTAATATATATATTATCACTCATAATATATGTATACGAAAAAAATTTTACAAAATTTATGACCATTACTCGTCTATAACCGTAGTTTTAAATAACATACCTGACACTAGGTAAGGATCACAATTGGAACTAGGACGACGGTCTTCAAAATATCCTTTTCCGTCCTTGACAGTTTGATTACCACGGCGAATAGAAGCGCCACGGTTTGCGGTTCCATGTGAAAATGTATAGTAAGAGGCGGTTTCGTGTTTTCCTGTCATACGTAGTTCATTTCCGGTGCCATATTTTTCCATATGTTCCATATGTTTATGAGAAAGTTTTTCAATGGCTTCATCGATATATTCTAAACCGGTTTTAGAAATAGTTCCTTCACGCATATTTTTGGTACTGTAATTTGCGTGACATCCTGAACCATTCCAATCTCCCTCTAAAGGTTTTGGTTCGTAGTCAATTTTAATTCCATAGTTTTCGGCAATACGATTTAGTAAAAATCGAGCCATCCACATATGATCTCCTTCTTCAATGCCGGTACAAGGACCAATTTGAAATTCCCATTGTCCAGGAGCAACTTCGGCATTAATACCGCTAATTTTAATACCAGCGTTTACACATGCGCGCAAATGATCTTCAGCAAGATCGCGTCCAAATGCGTTTCCGGAACCAATACTGCAATAATATTGCCCCTGTTGTTTTGCGTTCTCAAAACCAAGAGGTTTTCCTGTTTTCATATCAATCATAAAATATTCTTGCTCTAAACCGAACCATGGTTCTTCCTCTTTTGCTTTTTCAAACAATTCGTTCGCCCAATGACGATGACTATTTTTCAAAAAAGTGCCATCCGGACGCATAGTTTCACATAAAACAAGTATATGTGGACGACCACGAATCGGATCATTAAAAATAGCGCGTGGTACTAATAATACTTCGGAATCAGTACCTTCGGCTTGTTCTGTTGAACTTCCGTCAAAATTCCAAATAGGAAGTTGACCAACGGAATATACTTCATTATCTAAAACACGAACTTTGGAACGTAGTTCGTTATTTCCCCCAATCCATACATATTCGGCAAATACCTTATGGAATCCCATACTTCTATATATTGGATTGATTTTTTTATATTATTCAAAAAAAATCAATGAATTATTCTTCTTCTTCAATAATTGTATCTTTCTTTACATTTTTATCCAAGAAACGATACATTCGTTTAATGTCTAATTTTGATATTTCATATCCTTCAAACAGTTCCTCGATATATTTTATATTTTCAGGATCATTCAAAAAGTCTCCTACACATTGTTTTTCCATTTTAATACGTAATTCTTGGAAAAACGCAATTAAATCTTTTGTGTCCATGTTTAGTTCTAGAGAAAGATTGGTTAAAAACAATTGGTTGTTATATTCTGTTGAATATTTGGTTAACACTTTTGTAAATCGTATGTCTTCATGGTGAATATGCTTCTTTTCAAATTTAGCATCGTGGTATAATTTATTATTATGAAAAGTTTTTATTAAAGAACTTATTTCATTAAATATCCAAATTTGATTTTGAAATGTAATACGATCAATATAATCCGCAAAACAAATATTGTGAAGAAGTTTAATATAAAAAGGTATTTGATAAGGTTGGTCAATATGGTCTAATAAATCGACAATATTTTCGTGCCATAATAAAGCAATAATTGTACGATCATTGTCGTTCATACGAATATTATGTTCATGAAAAGGAATATACGAATTTAACAATGTGGATGTTAAACGTTTTGAATCTTCATTATATGTTTTATTATGAAAGATGTTTTGTATGACTTGATGATCTAGTAAATGCGATTTATTTTTGTATAACTGTTCTGTAAAATTTAATTTTCGTATATCCCCTTGAATATAATGAATCATATCATCTTTATAAAGTTTCAAATGTTGAATAGGAATCATTTTATATAACAATTCTTCAATTTGCTTATTTGTTGGTGTTTTTAGTTCAAAACAATTACATACTTTCATTAATTCGCGGATTTTTTTATCCATATAATAATTGCCAATACAAATGATTGGATTTAATGTCATATTTTCCAATTTCTGTTTTTGCGTCTTTTTTTGACGAATAAGTTTAATGAGCGCGTTGATTCCTCCTTTATCGCCATTGTTCATCCCATCTATTTCATCCATTACAATCGCTATTTTCTTCGTTTTTCCGCACATCATGTCCAATACATTTTTATTTGAAATATTATTACTCGTAATATTATCAATGAGTGATTTGTTACGTACATCTCCTGCGTCGTATTTTATTACATCATAACCTATATCTTTCAATAATTGAACCACAAAATGACTTTTTCCACTTCCAGGGGAACCATATATATAAATACCTTTTTTATATTGTATATTGGTATATTTTGTATCAAACGATTGTAATATGGAAGTAATTTCTTGTTTTATAGTGTTACGTTGTAATATAGTGGAATAATCAAGATAATTGCTTATATTTTCTTGAAGCGCTTCAATTTGATTATTCATTTTATTAATCAGTGCTTACTATTTTAAGTATTTTTTTTAATACTAATAATTAAACGAATTATTAGTATTTCAAATGAAATTTATTTATGTAAATTGTGAAAAATCATTTGTAATAGGCATGAAATTGGAGGAGCATGCTCTAGGATAACTATATCCTTGTCCTGGTTGAGGACAATAGTTACATTGTTGTGGTTGACCGTAATTATATCCCATTTGTTGTTGATCATAACCATAACCATAACCATATCCCATTTGACCTTGTTGTTGACCCATTTGACCTTGTTGTTGACCCATTTGACCTTGTTGTTGACCTTGTTGTTGACCTTGTTGTTGACCTTGTTGAGTCATATCATTTGCTATATTTTCAACCATATCTTGTCTCATTTGTTGAGACTGTAAATCTTGATTGCGTTCAGCAAGATCTTTAAGTCCACTTCCAGCACCACCAATTAGATCACCAGTTTCACCTACAACGTCTTTTGCTAATCCGGTTACATCAGAACTAACTCCTGTAACAGTATCAGCAACACCTTTTCCAAGTGAACCTAATCCGGAACCGACTTGTCCAATAATATTTTCAGCGCCACCAATTGCACTGTCCAATGCTCCACCAGCAGTATCTAATCCTTTTTCGGCTACATCACCAACAGTATTTATCGCATCTGAAGCAATTGGGGCAGCTGATTGTAATCCGGTTTGTAATGTATCACCAACTTCCTTTAATCCCGTTTGAGCAGTATCACCAACTTCCTTTAAACCTGTTTGAACAGTATCACCAAGAGCAGTTGCCGTTTCACCGATTGCTCCTCCATAAGATGCTGGTGCTGAACTATAACCATTTGCTCCTTGGACCCCGGCAAGTTGTCCTAAATCTAATTTCTTTCCAGTACAATCCACAATTTCTCCTTGCTCATTTACAGAAATAGGACAATTTGTGGTAGGACATGCAGGACATACGGGTGGGACAATTTCAGTTTTGCGAATATATTCGGGATCTTTTGATGCTTCTTCTGCTGATTTGGTTGAGCAAGCATGTTTTACATCTTTATTTGCTTTGGAATCACTACTTGAAGAGTCTTTTGAGCAACTTTCATCACTTGACGAACCGTTGGTTCCACTAGATCCAGTAGATCCAGTTCCCGATGAACCACTAGACACACCTTGTGTGGTGGTTCCACTATCACCTCCACTTGTTTTTAATGTAATTGAAAAAGAATCGTCTGAACCGCTGCTAGATTCAGTAAGGGATTGAGAAATGATGTTAGATGAAGCAACTTGATATTTATTCTCAAATTTAACAATAATCGCAACTAAAACATGTGTGTCATCAATCATTAATGACAATACTAATATAGTGGAAGGACTATTTGTTGTTCCATTATTTTGTTTGGAAACGCCCTTCTTGTAATCAGTGGATACACTTTGATCATTAAAATCGCCACTTTCTCCTACAATAACACCTTTCTCACTAGAAAAATATACATTTTCTTGTATCTTTTGAACATTTACATTGGAACCATTCATAGTAATAGTGTCCTTTGTAGGTACACCTAGACGTGAATATAGACTCAAATCTGCTTCACTATCAATACCTACTTGTGCGCCACCTTGTAAATTGGAAGTTGCTAAAATATAAGAACCGTTATTTATATTTTTAAATGCTGTTAAAATATTATCATTAGTATTGTCAATTAATACAACAAATGTGTTTGTTTGATAAGGACAATAAATTAAAGAAACGTTATTTTCGTTATAAGTCCATGGTGTTGCCATAGATGTGATGGTATTTGTATCTTCAGCACCAGGACTATTAGAACTATATTGACCAGAAACCCTAGTAGGTGTACCCCTTGAATCGCGTGTAATCAATGTAAAAGATGGATTTTCTACATTATTTGTCACAATAATATTGGCAGTTTTAGGATCAAAATAATATCCGGGAATATAACTACTACTACTTGGTGGTGCTAATATTGTATTTAAAGCCGTTCCTGAATCATATGTAGCAACAGCTGCGTTTTGCGTAACAGACCAAACACCTGTATCAGATTCCATATTTTCTAAAACACGATTTGAACGGTAGCCAAAAATCATGGCAATTACTAAAACAACTAATAATATTACAAATAGTAAAAAAGGAGTTAGTCTTATACCTTTCATAATTTAATATATTCTATAGTTCGAAAATATTAGTCAAAAGTTAAATACTAATTTTTTATAAATACAAAATTGATATAAATGTAAGTTTATGAATATAATGAAACCATGTTAAATCAACAATTTACAACAGAGTATAATTATGAATTGGGTATGGATGAGGCGGGTCGAGGACCCTTGTTTGGACGATTATATGTAGCGGGTACGATTTTACCTAAAGGTAATGATTTTCGCCATGATTGGATGAAAGATTCCAAGAAGTTTCATTCCAAGAAAAAAATCAAAGACATGTCTGATTACATTAAAGAAAATGCGATTGCTTGGTCCATACAATATGTAGAATGTGATGTTATTGATACTATTAATATTCGCGAATCGGTTCATAAAGGTATGCATAATGTAGTAAAAGATATTTTGGAAAAATCCACTCAAATAAACAAGGAAAATGTATTCTTATTGATTGATGGAAATCATTTTAAACCCTATTCTTATTATAATGAAGAAACTGAAGAATTTCGCACTATACCTCATCAAACAATAGAAGGTGGAGACAATAAGTATACACATATTGCGGCAGCGTCAATATTGGCAAAAGTTGCGCGAGATGAATATATTAAAGAATTATGTACACAATATCCTCAGTTAAATGAACGTTACGGAATTGAAAAAAATCAAGGTTATGGAACAAAACAGCATTTAGAAGGCATTTTGGAGCATGGTATTAGTCAATGGCATCGGAAAAGTTACGGACGATGTAAAGAATCATATTTGAACGCACTATAGTGTTTAGCGCACTATTATTAGTATATTGTATATTTTTAATGTATTTACAATATATAAATGTCGTTTACACGATTTCATGATGACGAAATAAGAATACAGAAACAATTGGAGCAACAAACATTTCCTGGAAGATATCAATTAGATGTTCCAGGTCAAGGTTCATCCATGCCTTTCCAAGAAGATGCTCATTTAAATCTACAAAAATTCGGCGCAAATTTACGAACAAATACAATCAATTTAGAAAGTGATCTAATGGGTTTAACACGTACTCTTGGACGCGATGATAAAAGTGAACAAAATTATAAAACACATGAAGTTCAAAGTGAACAAATTTCTTATGGTGTAGAAAAACCTTTTACGGAGGAAAGTCGAGCAAGTCATCCTGCGTGGATGTATCGTGATTTAGAACATCCTATTTGGGAGCAACCATTTGTAGATCCCCAGGTCCATTTGGAAAAACCTTTCCATGATAATATCCAAACACGTATTTTAGAAAAAGATTATTACAAACCGAAAGTGAGTCCTCAATTGCCATGTGGTCAAAAAGATCCCTTCTCTATAGATTATTATTTGTCCAAGAATTAATTGAAACATTGAATAATTTATTATGTCTATTGTATATATTATCTTATATACAATGGAATTAGCAATACCATTAGTAGCATTAGGCGGTTTATATATTGTATCAAAGCAAAAGAAAGATGAAGAAGAAGAACATTATGAAGAAGGATTTATAGGTGGTCAAGAACTTCCAAATGTAGATCTTCCAAATAAGAATTATCCAAATGAATATCCAATTCAAACACCTGAATATTCTCAAACAGAAAAATTAACAGTAGATAATAAATTTAACGGTTCTTCTTATACGGATAAATATTTTAAACCAACTCCAAGAAATCATTTAGATGGTTCTACCAATTCTCTTGAAAATAAAAATGTAACATCAGTAAGTGAAATCGAAAAAATAAATATGCAAAATCAAAATCAGATATTTACTTCTATGACTGGAGCAAAAGTAAATAATGATTACTTTCGTCATAATAATATGGTTCCATTTTTTGGTCGCAATAACACGGCACGTAGTGTCGATCATGGACAAACTGATTCTGTTATGGACAACTATTTAGGAAAAGGCACACAACAAATTGACAAGAAAGAACAAGCACCATTATTTGCACCTAACGATAATTATCAATGGGCATATGGAGCACCCAATCAAACTGATTTTATGCAGTCGCGTGTAAACGCTTCGGCAAAAATATCCAATGTTCTTCCTTTTGAACAAGAAAAAGTAGGACCAGGGTTGAATATGGGATATGGAACAGAAGGTTCCGGAGGATACAATTCCGGTATGGCAAATCGTGAATCATGGATGCCAAAAACAGTAGACGAAATGCGCGTGAAAACAAACGCAAAATCATCAGGTGTTGGGTTATTTGGTCATGAAGGTCCAGCAGTAAGTTCCATTAAAGAAATGGGTTCCATTGGTAAATTAGAGAAACATCGTCCGGAACGTTCTTTTGAAATGGGTCATGATCGCGTTATGACCACTACAGGTATTGAAAAAGGTGTTACACTTCGCCCAATCCAAGAAGATCGATATACCAATCGTCCTGAAACCACCACTTCTTATACAGGTGCTGCTGGAGCAAGTAATGAAGGTGTTTTTGTTGATGGCGAATATATGCCTTCCAAACACATCGATTTAGGAAGTGTTCCTCTTTCAGTTGCCAATGCGGTTGGTCATGGTGGAGCAACCGATGGGGATTATGGTATTAAATCACAAATGAAATACAATAATAATCGAAGTGCGAATCATCAAACCGATTATTTCGGCGCTTTTAGTGGTGCTATTGGATCTGTAGTATCGCCATTATTGGATGTTTTGCGTCCTTCACGAAAGGAAAACACTATTGGTACATTGCGACCTTATCAAAACGCAGGAACACGTGTTACACAGTCTTATATTTTCAATCCTGCTGATCGTCCAGCAACAACATTACGTGAAACCACTGAAAATTCCAAATTCCATATGAACGCTGGAAATTCTACATTAAATAAAGGTGGATATACAGTGGCAAGTGTTCAACCAATTAACAATAACCGTATGAATCAATCCGATTATTATTATGCGGGTAATGCTTCGGCTGGTGCTGGAACAAAAGAGGCGCGTCCTTATGATGCGGAATATAGACAACGCAATAATGATGTCAAATCATCTACCATTAAAGGACGTATGGTTCCTGGGAATATGTCTATGATGAATAATGAAGTGAATTATCAAACAAAGGATATGACCAATCAATTGACAAACGGAAGAGCACCTTTACCAGGACAACGTCAAGGACCCCCTAGTTTGGACACTATGGGACATTTACAAGGAAAACTTCATTTGCCATCTGAAATACCTAATAATCGCAATGGAAATGAATTAATATCCACATTGAAACAAAATCCATACGCGCTAAGTATTACTGGATAAAATAAATTATAATGATAATATAGTTTTCCTATTTTATCATGCCATTTTTCCCAAAAGAGAAAGTATTACTCATTCATATTCCCAAAACTGGGGGAACTAGTATTGAAAAATATTTTGCCAAACGTAATAACATTGAATTAAATATAGATTGTATATATCATCGTTATTACGAACAATCTATTCAAAAAGAATTTGAACAATTGAAAAAATCATGGAAACAAATCATGAATACAAAAACAGTAGATTTAGAAAAAACGCAATTTCAAGGACTTCAAAGTCGCAAAAATAGTCTAGGAAATGACGATTCAAGCAATGATGGTGAAGAATTACAAACTATAAAAGAAAATTTGCCTGAATATAAAGCGTTTAAGAAAGTGCGATTATGTAAAGAATTGAAACACTCGTTACAACATATGACATGGATCGAATTATGTAAATATAAACATATATTGTTTGAACAGCGTTTTCATCATATATTGTCACATAATCCATATGAACGTAACGAATATGAAATTATTAGTGTTGTTCGAAATCCTTATGATCGAGTTATATCAGAATTGTTATTTCGTGGAATTATTGATAATAATACAATTCGAAATCCGCAAATTGTATGTAATAAATTAAAAAAATATTTTCAATCCATGGATTTATTCGACAATCATAAATTGCCGCAATATTTATTTTTAATTGACGAATCAGGTGATTTAATTCAAAACCTTATTGTTTTGCGCACGGAAACATTAACACAAGAAATGCAAAAGCTCGGTTATGTAGATTTTAATCATAATTTTCAAGTCTCCAATTGTCGATTTCCTCATGGAAAAACAAAATACAGTAAAGCATTAAACCAAGAATCAATAAAAATGATTAATGAATATTACAAACGCGATTTCGAACTATTTGACTACAAATATCTATGAAAACAACTTGGTCATGATTACTGCCTCCTTATTTTCATTCGGTTTTTGGAATAATTGGTACAATACGTTATTATCACGGAATCGTATTGTATATTGCTGTTGTGTTTGGTTTCGACCAATACGACCCATTGCTTGAATTGTCTTTTGCTGTGTCATATTGGTCAAATCTTTTCCAATATATCCATGACAAAACTGATAGTTTGTACCATAAATATAGTCAGATGATGCCAAAATAATGTATAAATGTTGATCATATGCTAGTTTTTTCATAATTTCCATGTATTTGTGATTGGCAGTATTTTCATCAGTAAACATACCAATACCCAAAAGAAGGAGCATTTTCATTTGATCCGAAACATCGGTTGCCATAATTTGACAAACGTCTTCATCCGATATGTTTGGTTGAAACGCATCTTCTTTTACAGATGATTGCCATAACATTTGGTGTTCTTTCGAATTTGGAATATATACTTGATCCAAATTAACAACACTAATTCTCGACTGTAAATTGCTAATAATATTATGTAATTTCGCAATTTCAGGATTTAATTCGGTATCACGATTGGCAATTTTACTTCCTTTTTTGCCTTTACCTTTCTTATCGTCATCGCCTTTGTTCAACATTTTCTCTTTTTTCATTTGGACTTCTTCCAATTTAATTTCTGCGTCTGTTAATTGTTCTTGAACATGTGTGTTATTCGCAATTTTTTGACTAATGGATTGAAATACTCGCTCCGGTAGATTTGTTTGCTTAATGTAATATTTCGCAATATTTTCAATGTTATTTGCCAGGTAAATTGTTGGACCATCGGTAAGTGTTTGTGCGTCACTGGTAGTAATATGTAATCCCGTAACACTTGCTGGCGCTTGGGATTTTACTGTTGGTGTTACTCCTGGATTTACACTTTGTGTTCGCATTAATTGTCCACCCGCACTAGGTCTTTGTTTAGGTTGCTCCATACTATAAAACTTTTTTAATGGTTTATCCGGATACAATTTACTTTTTTGATTATCAGATAATTGTTTATACATACACGACCACTTATCACGGTTTATATGTTGTAGCAAACGCAAGTAATACAATTTCAAATTGTTCATTGTCACTTCTGAAATATCATGTTGAAAATATTCTTCCATTTTAAATTCATCCGGAATCGCATGTTCTTTGTGGCACAATTCAATAAATCGAATGACTTCAATTAAATCAAAATACCTCAACATGGTTTTGTTACGATTACAATGAACTACACTTTCTTGAAGTTTATCATAATCTTCATAAAGCAAATGTGGAACGACAGACTTACAATCTTGATTCAAGAGCGCAATGGATTTTCTACAATCAAAACTGGAAATTGTTTCTATTTGCGCGTTGTTGAATTTTTGACGAAATGAAACTAGCGTATCTTCAATTTCATCTTCATGGGGCAAAGTAGCGCACGACAAAACTACTTTTGATATTTTGTTTTCCTTCCATACTGTTTCGATCAACTCATGAAGAGGATGTTCATCGTAATCCATTGAAATCGTCGGTTCATCCCAATAAGTGATCAAATCATAATCTTTAGACGTATTTTTCAATGTTTTCAAATGTTCCTTCTTTTCTTGTAATTCACGAATCTTTGTTTTACAGTTTTCCATTTGTGCTTCACAGTTTCTTTGTTTCGCATACTGGAATTCAGCATGGTAATCATTGATCGATTCCTCTATATCATTAATAGTATAATCAATTTCAATATCATGATTACTTTGTTCTGTAAAAGACATCATATAATGCATCGCAATCAAATAAGATTTAATGTCGCAAATCATAATTTGTACTTTATTACCTACACTATTATCCACTTTTCCAATTCCCCCAGAACGTTTATTTATGGAATATTCGGATGCTGCGAAATAGTGAAGACGAATATCATCCGCAGTTTCGCAACCAAAGGCAATGGCAATTTTTTTGTTCATACATACCGATGATTTAGCAAGCGCCAAACCAACGTGTCTGGCCGCACAAATAAAGATAATACGATGTCCTTCTGATAATCCAATTGGTGTTAAGGTTTTGCCTGTACCTGTAGGAGCAGTATACAAAACCAATTTTGGAGGCATAGAAGACATTTTTTCGATTCGCTTATCTTTGGATACATCTTTAGGAAGATTGTTTTGAAATATACTATAAATATCCTTTTGGTGATCAAACAATTGAAGATCCGCATATTTAAGCAACGCAGTATTTTGTTCAATAAACTGGTATGCTTGTGATAATACGTCTTTCATGTGTAATTTTTGATTGCTTTGTTGAATAATATAATCAACAAACTGTAATACGTAAATATTCAAATGTATAATAGACGCTTTTTTAATTTGAATTAAAGTGTACAAATGAAATGCGTATTTATCAGAACGACAATCCAAATATTTTAAGATTTGTTCGCAATATTTCAAAAGTTCATATTCAAACGCACTTTGATTTGTTGATTCCTGTTTTTCATTAATTATGTTAATACGCATAAGATCACTTTTCTTCAATTTGATCTTTTTCTCCTTAGAATCCACATTCAGTTTGTAGTCACCACATAGTGACTTATAATTCTTCATATACTTTTTAATAATAGTATCAAAATTTTCATTGTATAAATAATAATGTATGCCCGAAATAGTGGGGTCAATTTTCATAAGTCCCAAAAGTGACAAACTATTATTACGTTTTAAATGAATATCATGATATCCATCTATGATGAGTTGTAAAATATTCTTTTCACCTTGCGGCAATGGAATTTCAATATTATTCCATTCAGTTTTGGATAATTTTCTCTGGGTAAGGTCCATATTTGATTACTAGGTTTGTTTTTATGTTACTACAATAAAATATAGTAATATAAATTCAATTTTATATTACTTTTTAAGTACGATGTATTACGATGTTTTTCACAGCACTCGATTTATCGATGACATTATTAATTTCTTTGTCATTTTTGCCTTGTATAGTAATAATATATTTACCAGGAGCATCAATTGTAAATGGTTTGGATTTGTATTCATCCCATACGTTTATTTCGGGTGTAATACTATCAAATACTTTGTCGTTAATCATTAAATCCAATTCATTCGCAATGCCTGATTTATCGCAACAATCGCGACCACTTACATAAAATTTCAAAAAATAATTACCTTCGTATAAATTCACAATAGTAGAAATACTGGAGACATTTTGTAAAGCAATTGCTTGTGAACCTTCAGGATATGGTGTTTTGAACCCCCATGGTACAGAATTATTCAAAAGTGCTGCGCGTTTTAACGTCCAACCTGGTACAAGAGTATTGGATGTATAATAATTGTATGAATTTGGTTCTAATGCTGGTTTGGAAAAATCGTAATTGGGAAGTTCCATTGTACAAATGAATTTCGATTTTTTCGCATCGAATTTAAAATCCGTTAATTCTTTTTTCATATCATTTAATTGTTGCTTCACATTATTTGCCAATGTTTGTGTTTCACCGCTAATTTCTTTTTTGACACGATTGACTGTATCTTGTGTTTTTTGCGCCATTTTGACTTCTTCGCTTTGATCAGGTCCTGAAGATATACCTGCTTCCGTTTGAACATCATAATTACTACGTGTATCAAACAAATTACTCAAGTCACTAAAATTTACAGTATATGTAGTATTACCTTCAATGATTTTTTTATTCATGAAAGCGTGTGAAAAATATACTACCAACGAAAATAAGATTCCATGTAATATTATATTTTTCGCATTGTTCTTTTTCATAATAGAGAAAAATATGCCTGGTGTAAATATTACAAATAAACATATGACATATAAAACAAATAATAAATTCATTATATATAATATAAATACAATTATTCGTATATATTTAAATATAAACACAATATATATGAATTTATTTTCATCGCTATTTCATTATGTAATGGCAACTGTGTCTAAATATAATATTGATGAATCGCATTCTGTGGGGCACGCAATGAATTGTTTGTACTATTCTAATCAAATATTTGAAATGGAAGTCAAACAGAATCCGCTCATAAAAAATCAAGAACATATTATTTATGTATCTGCAGCACTTCATGATATGTGTGATCGAAAGTACATGGACAAAGAAGAAGGATTACAAAACATTACTAAATTCATTGATTCGTTAAAAGACCAAAATGGTCCATTGTTGAAAAATGATGATAAGTATGTGGTGAAAAATATTATTTCTACCATGTCATATTCGCATGTAAAGACTTTCGGATTTCCTAATTTGGGAAAATACCAAACCGCATATAATATTGTACGTGAAGCAGATTTATTGTGCGCCTATGATTTTGACCGTTGTATGTTATACAATATGTATCAGCTCAATGGCAATATGGAAGAATCATTTGATGAAGCAGAAAGTTTGTTTCAGAAGCGTATGTTTAAACATAATGATGATGGTTTATTTTTGACACAATATTCCATATTAAATTATCAGTCTATGGAATTACAAACAAAGCAGCGGATTGAACATTGGAGAAAAATGTTGAAAAAGACGAAATAATGTGGTATTATTAACCGTTTCCTAAACGTTGAATATGTAATAATGGACTTGGTTTATATAGCAATATATCGTTAATTTTTGATGTAGTTGGAAATTCCTTATTGGAATAAATGTCTTGTAATAACAACCATTCGAACATTCCACCTACATAAATATATACTTCGCTAAATCCTAAATCACATAATTGTTTGTATTTTTTATCACATGTGTCATCACTCGAATTTTTCCCATATAAAATGATTTTGGTTTGAAGTTTATTTTGGTTTAATAATTGATTGATGGTTTGTTCTTCAATATGGATCAAAAGGGTGTTTTGTATTAAGCAATTTTGTAAATTATGTGGCATGGTATTAATTAACATACATTGATCGTTATGATGAATTCCATATAAAACATCTTCAAATCCTATTTTTATTATTTTTTCTTGCTGAAACCATCGAGAAAACATTTTGGTTATACTAAAATGTTTTCATCTTTTTATATTTTTCATTTAACAAATAACGTTAATCTACAGATAAATCACCTTCGATTTCATCATCGGGACTATTATTTGAAACATCATTGGGAACATTATTTGAAACATCATTGGGAACATTGCTTGAAACATCATTGGGAACATTATTTGAAACATCATTGGGAACATTATTTGAAATGTCATTGGGAATAAAAATAGAGGAAAGTCTAGACATATCATTTAATGGAATCGAATTTACACTAATATCATAATTTGAACTTAATCCGGAAATACTGGCGTCTATAAAACTCTGCATCAAATTATACATTTCTTGTTCTAAATTTTGTTGAATGTTCGTTCCAGTATTTTGTTGTTGTGGATTATTTTGATTAGTTCCAGTATTTTGTTGTTGTGGATTGTTTTGATTGGTGTCAGCATTTTGTTGTGGATTGGTTTCATTCGTTCCAGTATTTTCTTGTGGTCGATTGTTCATAAGATCATATCTACATATTGGACACTGATGACTACGTCTAAACCAATTCATCAAATTGGTCCGCAGAAATACATGACCACAACCAATAATTTGACATAGCGAATCACCGTTTTGAAAATTTTCTAAACTAATGGGACAACGTGTTTCATTTACATGTTCTTGTGATTGATCACTATAAGTGAATGTCGTTGTATATTGATTTATTTGCGTTTGACTTAATATACGTGGTCTTGTTTGGTTAAATAATGGTTGAGTCCACTGTGAAAATATGAATGAATTATTTCCATTTTGACGTTGTGTTGTTGTGTTAGTAAAATGTCTAAACGAATTACGATTTTGATGCATTTGTCTACTTTCATTCATTCGTAATTGATAATTCGTAGAATTTACATTCATAAGTCGTAGCATTTCTCTTATATTTGCTTGATATTGTAACATATTTGTATTATAATTTATCATTGTTTCGTAAATTGTATCCAATTGACGATTCACATATCGCATAGAAGGACTCGGATTTACATTTGATTGTTGATTCGTTCTATTTCTATTATTGGTGGTACTTGTACGTGGAACATTATTACTATTCGGAAATTGTGAGAAAAAATTATTAGATACGTTTTCTAATATGTCATCTATATTGTCTTCCATAAATAATTAATATAAAGATGTTTGTCTATATATGTTTATACTAGATATTTAATAATGAATAATAATATTGATCCAAATAAAGGATTTACGGGATTAGCAAATTTAGGAAATACATGTTTCTTAAATTCTTGTGTACAAGCACTTAGTCATACACATGAATTGACACATTTTTTATCTTCCGAAAAATACAAAAAACATATCAATGAATCATTGCCTGAAAATATTATTATTCAAGAATGGAATGATTTACACAAAACCATGTGGTCACAAAATGGTGTAGTATCCCCAAAACGTTTTGTTCATCATATTCAACAACTTGCTGGGATGAAAAACAGAGAATTATTTACGGGGTGGGCACAAAATGATTTACCAGAATTTTTATTATTTATGATCGAATGTATGCATAATTCCATTTCAAGACCGGTAAAAATGAATATTACGGGAAAAACGAAGGGCAAATTAGATAAATTGGCAGTGTCTTGTTATTCCATGTTAAAAGAGATTTATTCAAAAGAATATTCCGAGTTTATGGAAATGTTTTATGGTATATATGTTTCCGAATTGAGTTCTAAAAAAGGAAATATAATACATTCTTTGAGACCGGAAAGTTATTTTATATTGGATTTAGAATTGCCCAAACACAATCCTACATTGTATGATTGTTTTGATTCTTTTACTCAATACGAATATTTAGAAGGAGATAATTCATGGTATAATGAAAAAACGAAACAAAAAGAGGAAGTGAAAAAACGCATTACTTTTTGGTCGCTTCCAAAAGTGCTGATTGTTACTTTGAAACGTTTTTCTTTTGATGGTGCTAGAAAACGGCAAGATTTAGTTCAATTTCCTTTGAATGATTTAGATTTGTCCAAATACGTTACTGGATATAATTCAAAACAATACAAATATGATTTATACGCAATATGTAATCATAGTGGCGGTCCAATGGGAGGTCATTATACATCATATGTGAAAAACATTAGTAACGAATGGATTCATTATAATGACACAAATGTGAGTCGTCATTTAAGTGAAAGCAAATTAATGACACCAAAAGCGTATTGTCTTTTTTACAGAAAACAATAATCTTATTTAGGGATATATTTATTGATATGTGTGCACATAAATATATCCAATTCCTATATACAAATATATTTTATCATGGGAAATTTATTTTCAAATTTATTTGATGATTCAAACGTCATTCAAACTGCTCCCTCTGCAAGTTATACAATAACACCATCCTCATCTAGTACTAGTACGACTACTATAACTAGTACAACACCATCTACATCACAAACCACTACGGGTTCCTCACCAAGTGGTCAATGCCCGGAAGGAACGGTGAATACAAGTACCACCACAACAACGACGACAACTAGTTCATCAGCAAATAGTCCTCCTGCTGCTGTACCATTTCAGGGAAAAAGCGACAGCGAATTTATGGATTTTTTAAATGACATATTTAACGCAACTACATACAGTATTTTATTTTGGATTGTGGTCATGTATATAGTATACCAGTTTGGAACCGCCATTTTTGCAAATAGAGGTACATCCAATGAAACCAGTGGTGTTTCGGCATATAGTCGCACAATAGATATTGTTTTGTTACTTATGATTGGTATTTATTGCTTCCAAGGTTATTATTATTTAGATCAAAAAGACAAGGACAATATGGTAGGTTATACAATACAATGGACGGAAACATGGTTAAATGATCCATGGTCTCTTTTTGAAATTATTTGGTTTACAATCATTTTCTTTTTAATGGTATATTTATTAAAAGTTCCTATGGATAAAGATGTAAAACCGATTCTCGTTCATTTAGTGGAACACAAAATATGGATTCTTTACGCAACATTTGCTGTTATATTTTTCTTTAAATATATTCTCAAAATACCTATTGTTACACTATTATTCAACAATGGTTTAGTCAATTATTTCAAGAATGTACCACCATTTAGTTCCGATTCGCCAGGTATATTTGAAGACATTGAACAAGATCTTTATGGAACACCTAGTAGTTCTACTACTACTACTACTACTACTACTACACAAGATGTGGTATTAACAGGCGCACCTTCTCCGGCAACTTGTGAAACAGTTGACCAAGTATTTAACGTTTCAAACAATGTATATACATATGAGGAAGCACAAAAGGTGTGCGCTGCTTTTGACGCATCTTTAGCAACTTATGATCAAATCGAAACTTCCTATAAAAATGGCGGCGAATGGTGTAACTATGGTTGGTCCGAAGGACAAATGGCATATTTCCCTACACAAAAGGGTACATGGGAAAAACTTCAGAACAATCCGAATACCAAACACGCTTGTGGACGTCCTGGAATAAACGGTGGATATATTGATAATCCTTATATTAAATTCGGCGCTAATTGTTATGGTAAAAAACCACCAAAACCAAGTGGATGGGAACCTTCCAATTATTACGAACAATGTGATATCACAAACCCCGAAGAAGAAGAAATGGAAAAATTGCGCAACCAAGCTAAATTAAATAGTTTCAACAACAAAAAATGGTCGCGCTATTAAGAGCACTGTTGAAATAAAATAAATATTATGAAATGTATATAATATTTATTTCATGAGAAAAATACACGGAGTTAATTTAAAAGTATTAATGACCTGGTTAAATCAGAAGAAAATATTACAACGTGATATTCAAAAATATATTCAGTGTAAAAATAGAAAAAGGGCGTTAGTCCCATATAAACCTTTATGTTATGAAATAATTTTGTATAAAAAATGAATTCATTTCCATATAATAATATATTGTATCATAGTACATGGAAAATATCGATTTAGATAAATTTCAAAATGCTATTATTAATTTGGCACCCTTTGTAAAAAACACTCCTATGGATCATTTTCAAGATAATATTTATTTGAAAAGGGAATCACAACAAACAACGGGTTCTTTCAAATGGAGAGGAGTTTTGTATTGTGTCATGAACGCTTTTAAAGAATTGGAAAAACAAACAATTAATGATCAAAAACCCTATTATTTAGTAACACAATCTACAGGTAATCATGGCATTGCTTTAATACACGCAGTAAAAGTAATGAAGGAATATTATGGTGAATTATATCCCCATGAAAAAAAGTGGAAACAAATTTATCCATGTGTTTTCGGTAATATTCATATTCAACCAAGTAAATATAAAAAAATGCAAAAAGAAATCATGGATTATGGAAAAGATCATCATTGTTTATTTGATTGTAGTTCTAGAAACTACGCAGAAGCGCTAGAAAAACGGGAACAATTTTTGAGAATACATCACGGAAAATATATGAGTCACGGCGGAAAAGATATTATGACTGGATACGGTTCATTGGCAAAAGAAGTATTAGAACAAATACCCGAAGATAAAACCATCACTATGGTTTGTGCTGTTGGTGCGGGTGGTCCAATCGGTTTGGGAGCATATTTTCAATATTTTCCACGTTGTAAATTGATAGTTGCGCAAAGCAATGAATTTGACGCTTTTGTAAGATCATTGGAAAGTGGAAAAATGGAATATAATAATGCCATTTGCGCACCTGAATTGTCAGATGGTATTGCGGTTGATAAACCGGAAGAATACGCTCTATATTTAGCAAAAAAATTAAATATCCAAGGTATTTCCGTAAACAGTTCATATGTAAAAGAAATTCACAAACGAACTAAATTAGGTGGTTCCAGTTGTATTTCACTAGCATCATTGAAGAAATTTCAAATTGAAACAGATGTTGTGGTTATTTTAGATTGCGAGGGAAATTATTAATTATTTTTCCCCTTTCGTTTTTTCTTGGTCTCTCGTTTTGATTTTTTTTTCTTTTCGGATGAATTCGATTTTTTGGCAACTTCTTCAAACATTATATCAAATAATTCGTCAGAAATAACATCATATTGAGATTTATGAGATGCTTCTTGGACATCATGATCTGAATAATCTTCAAGTTGTACAATGAAAATAGGAATACCCAACTGATCAAGTCTTCTATGAGATTCTGTTTTACCATATACATTTTCATAATGATTCGAAATAGGTCTATTTTCTAGGGATTTTTTTGACATATAGATACATTTTCCGTCAATACAATGTATGGGATGTTCTTGGACACTGATCATATATTATAGACGTTGATAATCCTGTAAAATACAAGCGTTATTGTTTGGTTTCTTTATAATTCCGTTTTATATCAGGTGTTGTTTTAATTTCACGTTGCTCTTTTAAATACTGAATAACGAAATCTACTTGTTCAGGGTCAGTCATAATTTTTCCTAAATGTTGCTCCAAGAAAGAAAAAGTAAGAGGAGAATATTCCTTTTTTTCATACATTTTGAGATTTCCATCGTGAATCATAATTTTGCGATGCGCATTGCCTGATTTTTCTAAATGATTACATATTTTGGCTCCCAATACATTCTTTTCATCGCGCATTATTTTTACCTTTTCTTGGACCATTTTCAATTGTGTGTCTAAAATAACCCATTTTTTTACTTGTTCTTTAAAATCTTCTTTTAAAGATATTTGATTCATTTGTAATAAAAATATAAATGAATTTTTTAGTTTTCTTGTAAAGTCGAAGAAATATAGAAACTACCTAAATGATTTAAAACGCGAATTAACAAAACCAAATTGGCCAAAATTATAAAGGTTAAAATGACCATGTAAATACAAATGAACCATAAATAGGGATACAATTCGTTATATAAATTATTATATATGGGTTGGATCACAGTGTATATATTTTTTTTTAAATCTTCACTGTGAATAAAATCGACTATACTTTCTCTTAATGATTTCATTTATATTACACACATAATATGGTAAAAACAATATAACGAACAAAAATTACGCGTAAAGTTGCGTTGATTATAGTATGCTAATTATCATATATTATGACCAGCAGTATTTACAATATAAATGAACCCTTTTCTTTTGATGATTTAACAATTAATCCACCAGTTGTAACAAACGGGGGAAATTATTTCATCAAATATTCAATGGCAGGTAAACCATTATATATTCAACCTCCTGAATGTAAATCAAAAGGTGCCATTTCAAA
>Ga0181585_10001153_pt1 | contig 23137 bp, 18 predicted proteins | sample 071ome_29_FD_132469 | JGI IMG/M metagenome (GOLD analysis project Ga0181585, IMG submission 132469) | Coastal salt marsh microbial communities from the Groves Creek Marsh, Skidaway Island, Georgia - 071407BT metaG (megahit assembly) | ecosystem: Environmental > Aquatic > Marine > Intertidal...
ATGGCGGCTTGAACTTTCCGGTCATGACGGGCTTGTTTCCTTGTCCCTGCCCAAAAATCTGGCCACGGAACGGGCGGTGGAAGCTGAAGCCATCGCAAAGGGGAAGGCGAAGATGATCGCCACTGCCGCCAGACTTGAGAAGGCTGAACGTGTCATCATCACCACAATCACCCCTGCCATTGCAGAAAGCGGCGACGGACAGGCGTTGAACATGAACGCGAAGGCCAGACTTTATAACCGGAATGGAAAACTCGAATCCGAATTCTACTCGCTGAATGACATGTTGCTTCCCGCCAATAAGGCTGAGAAGACATTGAGATGGCTGTCCGGAGAGATTATCGACGACATGGAAGATGTCTGGCGCAAGACAAATGTGCTGGCCCATGAACCTGTCGGGTCAATCGGGATGTTTGTGCCGGCAAAGGATGTCAAGGTATGGTCGGAAGCGCTGAAGACGATAGAGGGGCTTGCCCCGGTGCACAGCATTGCCGTATTGCATGTTGATTCCGATGGCGGGCTTTTGCGTGTCAATCTCAACAGTTCCATGCGCTCACTCAGCTATGCTCTTGAAACCGCTGGCCTGATGCTGAAGCCGGGTCCTGATGCTGCCGGGGGTGAACGGCTTAACCTTCTGCCCCTTGATCAGTAAGGTGTTTTGATGAACACATCGCAGTTTACAATTGATTTCACATCGCCGCCGAGTTTCGAGAGACAAGATTTTATCCTGGGTGGGTGCAATGCCATTGCCGCAGACTGGATAGACCGCTGGCCAGACTGGCCGGGACGTATCCCTGGTGTATTTCTCCTTGGCCCTGCAGATGCCGGAAAATCTCATCTTGCTGCCATCTGGATGAAGATGAGCAACGCCAGTTTGCTGAAAAAACTCTCGCCCGATGATCTTGAGGTACTTGGCCCGACGCCACATGTCGTGCTTGATCATCCTCTGCCCGGCCAGTCCTGGCCTGAAGACATTCTCTTTCATCTGCTCAACCGGATTTCGGAAGGGGGGAGTCTTCTGGTTCTTTCCCGTGTTCCAGTGGCTGAAATGGGGTGGTCTCTTGCTGATGTTGCATCACGCATGGCTGGTCTCGTTGCCGCTGAAATAACCACCCCTGATGACAGCCTTCTCACGGCGCTTGTCCAGAAACATGCGGACGATCTTGGTCTTGCCCTTGACGGTGAGGTTGTGCGCTATATCGTTGGTCGGATGGAACGAAGTTTCTCCTCCGCGCGGGCGATCATTGCAGCCACTAATGCACTCGCGCTTGCCCGGAAGAAAAAAGTTACAATTTCAATGGCACGTGAAGTGCTGGATCAACAGCAACCACGATTACTTTAAAAGGAAGGGATTAATCATGGACCTCGGAATTACCGGTCGTCTTGCGATTGTATGTGCATCAAGCAAAGGGCTTGGCCTTGGCTGTGCCGAAGAGCTGGCGGCCAATGGCGTCGATCTTATCATGAATGCACGCAGTGCGGATGTTCTGAACGCTTCTGCTGAAAGGTTGCGGGATACCTATGGCGTGAAGGTCAGGGCGATTGCTGCCGATATCACAACCGAAGAGGGCCGTAGCGCGGTTCTCGGGGCCGCTGACAAGACAATCGATATCCTGATCAACAACGCCGGTGGCCCGCCGCCGGGTGATTTCAGGGACTGGAGCCGTGACGACTGGATTGGTGCGCTGAACGCCAACATGCTCACCCCGATTGAACTGATAAAGGCGGTTATTGATCCGATGATCGATCAAAAGTTCGGCCGCATCGTCAATATCACTTCCGGATCAGTTAAAAATCCGATCCCCCAGCTCGGCATGTCCAACGGCGCACGGGCAGGTCTGACCGGGTTTTGTGCCGGTATTGCCCGCCAGGTAGCAAAACATAACGTGACGATCAACAATCTTCTGCCCGGGCAATTCAATACCGACCGGATCAGCAATCTCTTTCAGTCAAGGGCTGAAAAAGAAGGCCGTTCGGTTGATGAGATCCGTGCTGCTGCTGAGGCAGCCAATCCATGCGGAAGAATAGGGGAGATTAATGAATTCGGTCAGGCTTGCGCCTTCCTTTGCAGTGCTCATTCCGGGTATGTGGTGGGGCAGAATCTGCTGATCGATGGAGGCGCTTTCAATTCAAGCCACTAATGCGGTTGAGCTTTCGGGTTTGTTGTCGGAGAAATCGATTTCTGGTATATGCTGGATAGTATAACCACTCAGCTTCAGAAAATTGGGCCAATTCCATGGAAATGGAAACTCCTTCACTTGTTGTGTCGTCGGATGAAACACTTCCGATCCCGCCTATAGGCGATGAAGATCAGCGCAATCTGATCAATCGGGAGATTTCCTGGCTTGCTTTCAATGAAAGAGTTCTTGCTGAGTCAAGCAGCCCCCGCCATCCCCTGATGGAACGATTGCGCTTTCTTGCCATTTCTGCAAACAACCTCGATGAATTCATGATGGTGCGGGTGGCTGGCCTCAAGCAGCAGGTGGCAAGAGGCATGCTTGAGATCGATCAGGGGCTGACGTCACCGCAGGATATCCTGTCGGCAATTTCATCACGAGTTTCCCTGCTTCTGGCACGGCAGCAGGTTATTTTACCGGATATTCTGTCCCTGCTTGCTGAGGAAGGGGTGGCTGTCGTCGGGCGCGATGATCTCAGCGATGAAGATCGCCAATTCCTTGCGCAGTATTTCAATGCGGAAATCCTTCCCGTGATTGCCCCTATGGCGATCGACCCGGCACATCCCTTCCCGTTCATCGCCAACCGTGGATTTGGGATGTTTCTTGGGCTGGAGAAAAAAAAGGGCAGGGAAATGCAGGCGCTTATCCTGCTGTCGCCCAATCTCAAACGCTTTATCTCTCTTCCCGGCACGGCGGAGAGGTTTATTGCGCTGGAAGATGCCATCATCCTCAATCTTGCCTCGATTTTCCCGGACCACACCCTGATGGATCACGTCATGTTCCGTGTCCTGAGAGACAGCGAGCTTGAAGTGGATGAAGAAGCCGAAGATCTGGTGGCGACGTTCGAAACAGCGCTGAAGGCACGCCGCCGCGGTAATGTGATTGCGCTGGAACTGTCAACGACCACCGACAGAACACCCTTTGTCAGCAGCCTCCTTGAGGCCATGATGGTAGATGAAGCGGATGTGGCGCATGTTGGCGGAATGATCGGACTTAATGATCTGGGGCAGCTTTGCGGCTATGGGCCGGATCATTTGCGATTTCCGTCCTACACGCCTCGTTTCCCGGAACGTATCAGGGATTTCGGGGGCGATTGCTTTGCCGCTATCCGGTCCAAGGATATTCTGGTTCACCATCCGTATGAAAGTTTTGATGTTGTCCTGCAGTTTCTTCGCCAGGCCGCCGAAGATCCAAAGGTGATCTCCATCCGTCAGACGCTGTATCGCACTCTTCCGGATTCGCCGATTGTCCGGGCGCTGATTTCAGCCGCCGAACAGGGGAAGTCCGTGACCGCGATGGTGGAGATCAAGGCCCGCTTTGACGAAGAGGTCAATATCCGTCTGGCCCGTGATCTGGAACGTGCCGGCGTTCAGGTCGTCTTCGGGTTCGTGGATCTCAAAACCCATGCGAAGCTCTCTCTTGTAGTCCGCCAGGAAGACGGGGTATTACGGTCCTACGCCCATTGCGGGACCGGAAATTATCATCCTGTGACCGCCAAGGTTTATACGGACTTGTCTTTTTTCACATCAGAGCCTGAGATTTGTTCGGATATTATCCGGATTTTCAATTTCATGACCAGCTATGTTGAGCCGAAGAATCTCAACAAGGTCGGATATGCGCCGGTGACAGCCCGCAAGATTTTCACCGAAGCCATTGATCGTGAAATCGAGGCCGCCAGAGCAGGAAAACCCTCAGGCATCTGGATCAAGGTCAATTCCCTTGTAGATACAGCTTGTATCGCAAAACTGTATGAAGCGTCTCAGGCTGGCGTCCCCATTGACTGCGTTGTCCGTGGGATCTGTTGCCTCAGACCCGGAGTGGCCGGTTTGTCAGAAAATATCCGGGTCACCTCGCTGATCGGACGTTTTCTTGAACACGCACGTATCTATGTGTTTGCCAATGGTGCGGCGCTTCCGTCCGGGCAGGCCAAAGTCTATATTTCATCGGCTGATCTGATGCCGCGAAACCTCAACCGGCGGGTGGAAATCATGATGCCCATAGAAAACCCGACCGTTCACCGGCAGATCATTGACCAGATTATGATGGCTAATCTCAATGACAATCTCAACAGCTGGCAGTTGGCTTCGGATGGGAGTTATCACCGTATTGCCGTAACTGGTGAAGAAGAATTTTCCGCGCATCATTTTTTCATGACCAACCCCAGTCTTTCTGGTCGTGGTTCGGCCCTGAAGAAATCAAAGAAAAAATCTAACAGGGCACTTAAAGACGACTGAAATGAAATCCGACCTTGAATCTATCCAGCTTCCGTCACAAGAATCCATAACAAGCGACAAGCGGATCGCCCTCATTGATATCGGGTCAAACTCTATCCGTTTGGTGATCTATCGTGCCGGCGGGCGTTTGCCGCATCCGCAATTCAACGAGCGTGAGGTCTGCCGTCTGGGTGAAGGGGTGATGGCAAATGGGAAAATGGCGCAGGACCGTATAGATCATGCGATGGAAGCGCTGTCACGCTTTGCTCTGATTGTCCGGCACAGCCGGGTTGAACGTTTGGAAGTTTTCGCAACTGAAGCGGTGCGGCGGGCTTCAAACAGCCCGGATTTTCTAGTATCTGCCGAATCTCTTCTCGGGGTTCCTGTGCGTATTCTCAAAGGGTCGGAAGAAGCGACACTTTCCGCAAAAGGGGTGTTGAGCGGATTTGTTGAAGTTGATGGCGTGGTTGGGGATATAGGTGGAGGCAGCCTTGAAATGCTCAGTATTGTTCCCGGCCAGAAATTGAGCGAAGCATCAAATATCAGCCTTCAGCTTGGCCACCTGCTTGACCTTTCGGAAGAATATATTCATCGCGAGTTGAAAAAACTGGATTGGCTGGCCGCAAGGGAAGGCAGTACGTTCTATGCTGTTGGAGGTGTCTGGCGGGCGCTGGCCACGGCCCATGCCTCTTTTCATAAAAATCGCGTTGATATAGTTCACGGTCTTTGTCTGTCCCGGGACCAGATTCTTGCTCTTATGGAAAAGATTGATGAGGTAGATGGGGTTGTTAAGGGAATTCCTCCTGCCCGGTATGCAAGCATGCGCCAGGGGAATCGTGTGATGCGGTCTGTTCTCCGGGTGATGAAACCTGAAAAGGTTATCTTTTCCAGTTACGGATTGCGGGAGGGCATCCTTTACGATCAGTTAGATGGCCATATTGCCAAAGTTGATCCATTGCTGGCAGGCGCGGCTGAATATGGCGGCATGGCCAGCCGGTTTGATCATCTCGGCCCCGCCCTCATTGCATCGCTTGAACCTTTGCTTGAAGATCTGCCGCCTGAACTGGATCGTCTGGTTAGGGCCAGTTGTTATCTTGCGGATCTGTGCTGGCTTGAGCATCCGGATTACAGGGGTATTCTTGCATTAGATAAAATGCTGGGGCTTTCGGTGGTTGGTATCAGCCACAATGAACGTGTCTGGATGGCGGCAGTGCTTTTTATCCGGTACACCGGAAAATTCCCCAAAAGAAGATTGTTCAAGGGCATGCTGACCCGGAAGGAGCGTAAACTGGCGCGTTTTATCGGCCTGACCTTGCGGATGATGATGACAGTCAGCGGCGGAATACCTGAAATTATTCAGGACATCAGGATGATGTTCAAAAAGAAGAGTATCGAGATTGCCTTTCCTGCCGAAACAATTGGCGAGCAATCAAAACTATGCGAGCGACGTGTTCAGTCCATGCAGGACTATTCAGCAAGAAAAATTAAGATCCTGCCGCCGGAAAAGGATTAATCCCCCCTCACGTCATGCATGCGGATGCGACGTCCCTTGGATGACAGGGCCAGTTGTCCGCTTCGTATGGCTTCGGCATGTTTGCCGAAAATTTCATATCGCCACCCCGTCATGGCTTTGATGCCATCCGTTTGGCCAAGCGCTATGCTTTCAAGCTCACTGGCGCTGGCGATGAGACGTGGGGCGACGTCCGCATCATCAGATACATGTTTGAGCAGAACCCGCAAGAGATCCACCACAGCCTGCGGAGGCTTGTCTTTAGATAAAACCTCTACCGCCGGCCATGTCTCCTTGGGGGCTGAGGCCGCGTTCGACAGAACCTTGAGCACAGGCTGCACCAGCTTGCCGCTTGCCCCGCCCGGGAACCCCCTGATGCGGTCAATGGCTTTGGCTGAAGAAGGATTGGCAAGGGCCAGCGCAACCATGGTGTCATCCTTGATGAGCCGTGTTTTGGGGACGTTTCGTTCCTGAGCTGCGCTCTCCCGCCAGGCGGCAAGATATTTAAGCCGGTTGAGCACAGCAGGTTTGGTCCCCTTGTTCTTTATCCGCATCCACGCCTCTTCAGGCTCAGTCCTGTAGAGTTCAGGCTCGGTGGTTGCGGCCATTTCCTCGGCCAGCCAGGTTTCCCGTTTTGCTTTCTGGATGCGGCTGACCATAAGGGGGAAGATTTCTTCAAGATAGAGAACATCATCCAGCGCGTAGCGAAGCTGTTTTTCCGAAAGCGGGCGTTGGGCCCAGTCCGTAAACCGTGACGCCTTGTCGATCGTATGCCCCAGCATGCCTTTAACCAGTTTGTCGTATCCAACCTGATCACCAAACCCGCATACCATGGCGGCGATTTGCGTATCGTAAATCGGGGTCGGCAGATCACCCATAAGGTTCAGAAAAATTTCAAGATCCTGTCGGCCGGCGTGAAAAACCTTGATAACCCCAGGATCACGCATAAGGGCGAAAAGCGGGGAAAGGTCAAGGCCATCCGCCATCGGGTCAATAGCAACAGTCTCTTCTGCTGATGCGATCTGGATGAGACAAAGCCTGGCGTAATAGGTTGTCTCACGCATAAATTCGGTATCAACCGCGACATGTGCATGCGCCTTGAGACGCTGGCACAATTCTTCAAGGTCCTGATTGCCGGAAATAAGTTTTGGAGACAAAGACATGAGCATCCTGTTGAATGATGCAATACGGATTGCAATGTTTACTGCCGAAACCGCTTGCACAACGGTATTTTTGGGACACATTATAGGTATTGAACATTAAAACAACCGAAATCATGAGGTATGGCATGCGCGGCCTACGCCAGATAATCTTTGTGTTGGGAATTCTGACACCATTTGTCATCACATCCGGAGACGCAAAAGCTGGCGGATTTCTGTCACATTTCGCGGTTTATGATCTTGATCTTAAATCCGCTGACTCATCTTCGAACGTAAACACGATCGACGGCCGGACATCCTATCGTCTTGAACGTACCTGTGATGGCTGGGCAGCGGTTGAGGATTACGCCATTTCTTTTGGTATTGGTGAAAGTGGCCAGATTTCTAATTTCATTTCCCATTATGAGACGTGGGAAAGCTTTGCCGGAACAGCGTTTTCCTTCAGTGTTGTTGAAAACTCAACCATAACCGGGGAAAATATATACGAGGGATTTGCCAATATCAGTGATGATATGGCGGAGGCCGTTTTCCTTGACGATGCAGAAATGAACAGGGAATTGCCGGCGGATACCGTTTTCCCGGTAAAGCACATGCAGGAATTACTTGCACTTGCGAATAAGGGAAAGAAAGTGCATCAGACATCACTTTTTCTTGGGGGTGACGAGGAAGACGCTGTCTATTTCGTCAGTTCCGTCATCGGGAACAAGAAAAGTGAGGCGCCCGGGGAATTGCTGGGCAACCTTGGACAGGACAGTTACTGGCCTCTTCGTATCGCATATTTCAACCCTGAGGCCGCGGATGCGGAACCGGATTATGAAATCCAGTTCGACATGCAGGAAAACGGCATTATCCGATCCTATTCCGTTGATTACGGCGACTTTGTCATGAGAGCCCGTCTCAGTTCCGTTGAAGCGGTGACCGAAAAAACCTGCTAGTTTTGCTTTTTGTCGATGGCAAGCCTCCGGCCGCGGATAATCTTGCTGTCTCCGTGGCGTTTTCTGACCGTATCCATCGCTTCTTCCAGACGTACCCGGCGTGAAAGATCAGGGTCCGCAAGGTCAGTGACCTCGCCCGCGAGATGATCGTCCAGCATTTCAACACCAATTCCTATGAGCCGCCATTTCTTATCAGGGCTGACCTCACGACTGAGCAGAAATTTACCTGCCTCAAAAATCTGATCTGCCATTTGGGTCGGGGTCATCAGTGTCGTTGATCTCGTGATCGTCCGGAAGTCGTGGGTTTTGAGCTTCAACACCACGCGGCGCCCTGATATGGCCTTTTTTTTCAGTCTCGCGGAAACTTTCTCGGCCAGCATTTCGATCCAGGCGGTAAGAATATTCCCATCGCTTAAGTCATCCTCAAATGTTGTTTCGGATGAAATGCTCTTGGGCGGGCTGTCCGGGGTTACTTTCCTCAGGTCAATGCCAAGGGCACGCTGTTGAAGAGAGGGGCCATGCTCACCGGCTTCTTCAAGGATAAGCCTCACGTCTGCCCTTGCCAGCTCGCCGCAGGTCTCAATCCCGCGGGCTTTGAGACGCTGGACGAGCGTGCGACCCGCGCCGTAGAGAAGAGATACAGGTCTCGGGGCAAGCCATTCAGCCGCCTCCGTTGCGCCTATCACATGAAAACCACGTGGTTTGTCCTGATCAGAGGCGATCTTGGCCATGGATTTGTTGGCGGCAAGACCAATGGAAACAGAGACGCCGACATCTTTCTCAACTTGTTTTGCAAGTGCAATCAGACTTGCGGCCGGAGACTGTCCATGAAGACGCTCTGTGCCGGAAAGGTCAAGGAACGCTTCGTCAATGGAAAGGGGTTCAACCAGCGGCGTCAGTTCCAGCATCAGCTGGCGGATCTTCAATCCGGCGTCGCGATAGGTATCCATGCGCGGGGATATCACAACAGCATCAGGACATAAGGAAAGCGCCTTGAACATCGGCATGGCTGACCGGACGCCATGGATACGTGCCACATAGCAGGCCGCCGCGACCACGCCGCGCTTACCCCCGCCGACGATAACCGGTTTGTTGTGAAGCTCAGGATTATCTCTTTTTTCAACGCTGGCATAAAAAGCATCGCAGTCCACATGGGCGATGCTCAACCGCATGAGTTCGGCATGCTGAATAATGCGTGCGGACCGGCAGGTCGGGCAGGATGATATCGGCGGGGATGTCCCGGCATGGCCGCAGTCCCGGCAGATGTAATCTTCATTCGTCATCAGACCACAGCCAGGCCGCCCCACGGACACCACTTGAATCGCCATGAAGAGGTTTCAGCAGAGGCGTGCTGACGTCCCGGCCAAAAACAAAAGAAGGCCATTTCCGGGGCACATTGGTATAGAGACGGTCCAGATTGGAAAGCCCGCCACCAAGCACGATGGCGTCCGGATCAAGGATGGTGATTATCTGGGCCAGCGCCCGCCCAAGCCTGTCTTCCAGAACCTGAAGAACACTTTCTGCCAGGAGATCTGAGGCGGTATTGGCGGCGATCTCGTTCACCGGCAGCATAATGCCGCTTCGTGCGGCGTAATCCTCGCTGACCGCTGTGCCGGAAATGAATGTCTCAAGGCATCCTTCTTGCCCGCACCAGCAGTCATGGCCGGTATATTCGCCGTCCAGGGGCCAGGGGAGGGGGGTATGTCCCCATTCGCCTGCTATGGCGTTTGCGCCGGTAAGAGGACGTCCGTTGGTCACAATGCCGCCGCCGCATCCCGTGCCCAGAATGACGCCGAACACCGTCTCATATCCTGCCGCAACACCATCTGTTGCTTCGGACAATGCAAAACAGTTGGCATCATTTTCAAGCCGGAACGGGCGCCCTGTTCTGGCTTCGCAATCGGCACGGAAATTCTGGCCGTTCAGAATTGTGGTATTGGCCCCGCGAATCCGGCCCGTCTTTGGTGAGATGCTTCCCGGAATCCCCATACCAACCGGGCCGTCATGTCCGGTCTCTTTCCGGGCCAGAGATGTGATGTGTTCTATAGTGTCAAGCAGAGCTTTATAGCTGCTTCTGTCGGTGGGAATGCGATGCCGCCATATGAAGGCACCGTCGCCATCAATAACGGCAGCTTCGGTTTTAGTCCCACCCAGATCTATACCAAGCCGCATATCTTATCCTTTACGAATAAGAGTGCAGTTTACTTGATTTTAGCCTCGCGAAAAAGCACGTGCTTGCGGGCTTTTGGGTCATATTTTTTGAGCTCAAGCTTTTCAGGCTTGGTGCGCGGGTTTTTCTTCGTCACGTAGAAGTAGCCGGTATCGGCGGTGCTTACCAGTTTGATCTGAAGGGTTGCTGGCTTGGCCATAGCAATGCTCCTCGGTTGCGCAAATCATGCGAGTTAACTCAGGCGCGGAAAATCGCCTATCACAGACGGAAAGTCAAGTCTTTATCGCCGCCGCTTTCCCCGCTTTTTCATGTCTCTGGATTTTCTGCCGGCAGGTTTGTTTTTCCGGCCTTTGAAGCCTTTCCCCGGGGTGCCGCCCATACCGCCTTCTGCCCAGGCGAGCGTGACCGTTGCCTTGAGCGGCATGACCTCTTCGATCAGCACGTCAATATCCTGGCCAGTGCGGATGGTGAGCCCTGATCGCTGGCCCTGAATAACCCCGCGGACCGGATCAGTCTCGTAATAATCATCCGGCAGGCGTGAGAAGGGGAGCAATCCTTCACTTCCATGTGGCTCCAGCGTGACGAAAGCACCGAAGCCCGTGACGCTTGTGACCCGGCCTGTGATAATGCGTCCGCGCTGATCCATCATCAACTGGGCGGCAAATCGGTCCGTGGTACGGCGTTCCGCTGCGGCCGCCCGACGTTCGGTTTCCGAAATGCCGGAGGCGATCATTTCCGCTTCTTCCGGACCGGGCGTTGATGCAGGTTTTCCCTGCTCTGTGAGGTGGATAAGGCTCCGGTGGACCATCAGGTCAGCGTATCGCCGGATAGGTGAGGTGAAATGCGCGTACCGCCTTAAAGCCAGGCCAAAATGCCCGGGGTTTGTGATTCGGTATTCCGCCTGTGACTGGCAACGCAGAACAGTTTCATTAAGAAGGGCAAGACCGGCTTCATCCCCCCGCTCCCGTGCCTTTCCAAGAAGCGTGTTGAAAATCTGTGGCCGGATCACCTGACCTTTTGCAAAGCTGAGCCCCATGGCCTTTGCGGTATCACGGAGCCCGTCAACCTTGGCAGGATCAGGCGGTTCATGCGCTCTGTAAACACAGAGCGCCTTTGCTTTCTCTAGGGTTTCTGCCGCCGCGACATTGGCAAGGATCATGAATTCTTCGATCAGTTTCTGGCTGATGGACTGATACCGTCGTGACACGCCGGTTGCCTTGCCTTCATGGTCAAAGATAATCTTCTTTTCGGGCAGGTCGATTTCCAGCGCGCCACGCTCCTTTCGTTGCCGGGCCAGCACCTCATATGCCCCGAACAGATGATCAAGGCATATGGAAGAAAGCCCCGCCGGTGGATCGGTGTCCATACCTGTTCGGTATTCTTCCAGCCAGTCATAGGTAAGCCGGGCATGTGACCGCATCAGCCCGCGGAAAAACCGATGCTCTTTTAAAACACCTTTCTCATCGATGATCATTTCGACCGCAAGGCATGCTCTGTCTTCTCCGGGAACCAGTGAGCAGAGCCCGTTTGAAAGCGCTTCAGGTAGCATCGGGATGACCATATCGGGAAGATAGACGGAATTCCCGCGGGTCTGGGCTTCACGATCAAGGGCACTTCCCGGGGCCACGTAATGGGCCACATCTGCGATGGCGACGGTCAGTCTCCAGCCTCCATTATCAGCGGGCACAGCATGGACCGCATCGTCAAAGTCCTTCGCATCCGCGCCGTCAATGGTGATAAGCGGGGTGTTGCGCAGATCAACCCTGTTTTCAAGGAGAGGTTTACGGGCCGCATCCGCCTCAGCCAGCGCAGGTTCAGGGAAGACATGCCGCAACTCAAATTCGGCAATCGCCAGTGTTGAAAACGCCCCGGACTGATCCGCTGGCCCGAGGGTGCGGATCACCCGCGCCGTTTTGGGGCCATATCCTGTTGAGCGGGTGATTTCAGCCTCAACAAGATCTCCTGCGCTGAAGATGATCCTGGCATCAGGTGGCAGCAGTTGAAACGATGATTTTCCCTGCCGTTCGACCGGCTCAAGGCCATAGCCTTTGCTGTTTTTGAAAACATGACCAAAAAGCCTTGACCGATGACGATCAAGCCGCCGGATTACCTTTCCATCATAAGTGGAGGCATCAATGCGGGTCAGCCGCGCCAGAACCCGGTCACCGATGGCAACACTCCGGCCTTTTTTTCGCTCTGCCATGATCACGATCACCGGCATCGGATCAATGGCCGGTTCAACGGGCTCGGCAATGGCATCGCCATCATCGGTGATACGGGTGATTTCAAGGACGGTGACTGGCGGCAGGTTGTCCGGGCTTCCCAGCCGACGGCCTTCAAGACGGTCAATTTTTCCGCTTTCGGCCAACTGCCGCAATCGCTGTCGCAATCTTGCTCTGCCATCGGCACGGATGCCGAACTCTCTTGCCACATCCTTTACTTTCGGTGGGCTGGGCTGACTTGTGATAAAGTCGATCAGATCCTGATCACCGGGCAGGCCCTGATCTTCGGGCACAAAAGAGCGTTTATTGTCAGCATCATCAGAACCGGCACTCATCAGGCGGGCCGTGCTGATTTTTTTCGTCCCGCACCTGAAGACGCACGCTTGGCTTTGGTGCTGGCCGTTTTACGTGATGAAGATTTTTTCGAAGGGGCTTTCTTGCCACGAGGCCGGGTTGGCCCTTTCGCCTTTTTAATCTCAATCAGTTGCACCGCTTCTTCAAGGGTTATGGTCTCCGGATCCATTTTCTTCGGGATCGTTGCGCGGATCCCGTCCTGTTCGACATAAGGGCCGAAACGCCCGGATTTAACCATGATCTCGCCGCCGTCACCATGGGAACCGAGCTTGCGCCCCGCTGTCTTGCCTGAACTTTCGATCAGCTCAACCGAGTGGTTAAGGCCGATATTGAGCACCGTATCGTCAGCAGGAAGAGAGACATAAGCCCCCCCAAACTTGAGATATGGTCCATACCTGCCAATCCCCGCGGTGATCATCTCCCCGCTGGAGGGATGAACGCCGATATCACGGGGCAACGACAACAGGGCCAGAGCCTGATCAAGCACAAGCGTCATCGCATCGATGCCTTTGGGCAGACTGGACCGCTTCGGTTTTTTGATATCTGGCCCGCCGAGCTGGACATAAATGCCGTAAGGCCCCTTTTTAAGCATGACCTCCATGCCGGTTTCCGGGTCAATGCCGAGCAGTTTTTCGCCGTCAGCAAGGTCGCCGCCGGTATCATCACTGCTGTCTTCGCCGATCTGGCGGGTGTATTTGCATTCCGGATAATTGGAACAGCCGATAAAGGCCCCGAACCGTCCCAGCTGAAGCCCGAGTTTGCCATTACCGCAATGCTGGCACTGCCGCATCGGTGCTCCGTCTTCACCCAGGGGGAAGAAGTGCTGCTCAAGAAGCATATCGACCTTCTCAAGGACATCTCCGCGGCTCAGATCGGACATGCCGTCAAGCTGGGTTTTGAAGTCTTTCCAGAAGTTGGCAAGCAGGGTTTTCCATTCGAGCTTACCATCGGAAACCCGGTCAAGGTCCTCTTCGAGCCGCGCCGTGAACCCATATTCCACGTATCGGGCAAAGAAACTGTCCAGGAAGGCGGAAACAATCCGTCCCCGGTCTTCGGGTACAAAACGGCCCCGGTCCTTGATAACGTAATTCCGGTCCTGAAGAACCGACAGAATGCTGGCATAGGTGGACGGGCGTCCTATGCCAAGCTCTTCCATCCGTTTGACCAGACTTGCGTCGGTAAAACGTGGTGGTGGCTGGGTGAAATGCTGTTCCGGCCTGATTTCGATGGTTTTAAGCGTCTCGCCGCTGGCAAGAGGCGGCAAGAGAGAGTTGTCCTCTTTCTCGTCCTGACCGCGGGTTGTGTCATCGCGATCTTCCCGATAGACCGAAAGGAAACCATCAAAGACGATGACCGACCCGGATGCGCGCAAGACCACTTTGCCATCACCGTCGATGATATCCGCTCCGGTCTGGTCAAGTTCGGCGGATTCCATTTGGCTTGCGATAGTCCTCTTCCAGATCAGCTCATAGAGACGCTGCTGATCACCATCTAGATACTGGCTTATATCTTCCGGCCGGCGGGTGATGGCTGTGGGGCGGATCGCCTCATGCGCTTCCTGGGCATTGGCGGCCTTGGATTTATAGGCGCGGGGAGTGGAGGGCAGGTAGCGACCGCCTTTGTATTCACTGATAGCAGACCGAATGTCACTGATCGCTTCCTGTCCGAGCTGAACGCCATCGGTTCGCATATACGTGATCAGCCCTGTTGTTTCACTGCCGATATTGATCCCTTCATACAGCTTTTGCGCAACACGCATGGTGCGGCTCGCGGAAAAACCCAGCTTTCTGCTGGCTTCCTGCTGCAGGGTTGAAGTGGTGAAAGGTGGTTGCGGATGACGCTTGACGCGCTTTGTTTCAATCTTGCCCACTTCAAGTTGTGAGGCGCGGATGAGGTCAGCTGCATGCGTGGCTGCGCTCTCGTCACCAAGGCTGAGTTTACCAAGCTTTGTTCCCTCAACATGGGTCAGCTTGGCGCTGAAACTCTGCCCGTTTTCCTTTTCAAGGCGGACTTCGACACTCCAGTATTCATCTGCCTTGAAGGCTTCAATTTCAGCTTCACGTTCGCAGATCAGCTTCAGCGCAACTGACTGCACCCGACCGGCTGATCGTGCGCCGGGGAGTTTGCGCCACAGAATGGGGGAAATGCCGAAACCCACCAGATAATCAAGCGCACGCCGGGCAAGATAAGCCTCCACCAGCTCCCCGTTGATCTGGCGGGGTTTCTGCATCGCTTCAAGAATGGCGGATTTGGTGATCTCGTTGAAAACGACGCGTTCCACCGGCGCTCCGTTCAGGGCTTTTTTCTGGGTAAGCACTTCCTGTACATGCCAGGAAATGGCTTCTCCTTCCCGGTCAGGGTCGGTGGCGAGGATGAGCTTTGTTGCGCCTTTGAGTGCTGCGCTGATCTCGCTGACCGGCGCGTTGCTTCGGCCCGACAATTCCCATTTCATCGCAAAGTCATTTTCAGGATCGACCGAGCCGTCCTTGGAGGGCAGATCACGGATATGCCCGACAGAAGCTATGACTTTGTATTCACTGCCAAGATATTTGTTTATTGTCTTGGCTTTGGCGGGCGATTCAACAACTACAACCTTCATCGTACCATTTGTCCTGCATTGTGCTGACCGTTCGGTGCCTGCAGATGCTTGTAATTACAGTAACTTAGACCTTTTTATAAGTAAGTGTCACTCGGTTTCCGTAGAGACGGGTGACGACCCCGGCAAGTTCCATTTCAAGCAGCGCAACATTCACCACCGATGCTGACAAATGACATCGCCGGATCAATTCGTCAACCTCGATGGGGTCAAAACTCAAAAACTTTCTTAATTCAGCATGGGCATGAGTAAGGTCTTCAGAAGTGAAAGAGCGGCATGTTTCAGCCGCTTCGATGACAGGTTTGGGTTCAGGTGAGCGCATATCAAAATCTTTTACAACTTCAAGAATATCGTTTGTATTTCGAACAAGAATTGCGCCGTCACGGATAAGGGCATTGCATCCCGATGATCTGGGATCAAGCGGCATGCCCGGGACGGCCAGCACCTCACGGCCCCTGTCATTGGCTTCATGTGCCGTGATAAGCGAGCCTGATTTCAACCCGGCCTCAACCACCAGTGTCGCCAGCCCAAGTGACGCGATGATCCGGTTTCTGATCGGGAAGTGACGCGCCAGGGGCTGCATGCCCAGCGGCATTTCAGATATGACAAGGCCTTCGGCACAGATCCTGTGATAGAGTTTTTCATTCTCCCTCGGGTAGATTTGATCCACCCCGCCACCGAGAACAGCTATCGTTCCGCTTGCAAGCCCGCCGTGATGGGCGGAGGCATCAATGCCCCGCGCAAGTCCGGAGGCAATGACAAAACCGTTCTGCCCGAGCTCAGATGCTATCTGTTCGCAAAAAGTCATGGCGTTGGCGGAAGAGTTTCGTGATCCCACAATGGAAATTGCCGGTCGATGCAACAGCGGGCCATGCCCGATCAGCGACAAACAGCCCGGGGCATCGTCAAACGCATCAAGGCTGGCGGGGTAACTGTCTTCGCCGCGGACAATTATCCATCCGCCCAGTTTTTCAAGGGCCGCGATCTCATCTTCGATCATGGTTTTGCTGGCCAACTTGACCCGGACATTGCTGCGGTGCGTCAATTCCGGCAAACGGTCAATCGCATCTAGTGCGTTGCCATACCGGTTTATCAGTGTCTGGAAAGTGATTGGTCCTATGGTGTTACTGCGGATGAGGCGCAACCGGGCAATCTTTTCGGCAAGTTTCATTCCGACAGTATAGTCAGGAGGTCTTAAAATATCGTTAAGTTACAGAAGAGATATTACCGGCCTATTTTCGGCTCATTGCCGGCAAGCAGTCGGGCAATATTCGCGCGATGCCTGGCCACAGACAGGACGGCAATGACAAGAGCTGCAATGGCAAGAGGAGCTTGTTCCCCCTCATCAGCCAGAAAGAAAAGTATAATGGGTGAGGCGAGATACGACACAATCGCCGCGGCCGAGGAAATGCGTGTCATAGCCGCTGTGGCAAGCCAGGTCAGGATCATCACCGCACCGGACAGGGGGTGCATGGCAACAACCACGCCGATGCCTGTCGCCACGCCTTTGCCTCCCTTGAATTTAAGCCAAATGGGAAAGCAATGGCCGATAACGCTGAAAATCGCGGCAACAGCAACAAGAAGGGCCTGATGGGTCATCATCTCCGTGATCATCACGGCCACGGCACCTTTGCCGATATCAAGAATGAGGGTTGCAGCGGCGGCGGTTTTACTGCCGGTGCGCAGAACATTGGTTGCTCCGATATTGCCGCTGCCGATCTGGCGCAGGTCTCCGAGACCCATGAGGCGGGTGATAATCAGCCCGAAGGGCAGTGAGCAAGCCAGATACGCCGCAAGAGCAACAAAACCAATATGGAGCACATCAACCTGCATCGGTAACGTCAGCCTCAAAAACCTTCTTGCCGGCTATCCATGTGCTGAGCACCTTGCCCTGCACCGGTTGACCTTCAAAAGGTGTTGACTTGGACAGGGATCGGAAAGCGGAACCTCTGATCTGCCATCCTCTTTCCGGTGCAAACAGCACCATATCGGCAACGGACCCCGGGGCAAGACTGCCGCCGGGCAGATCAAGCAATACAGCAGGCGCGGTTGAGATCATTTCAATGGCCCTGATGAGCGGAAGATATCCGCTTGTATAGAGCCCGAGCACGAGAGGAAGCAGAGTTTCAAGCCCTGAACTGCCCCTTGCGGCAATACCGAAGGGAAGCAGTTTGGCATCCCGGTCCTGCGGGGCGTGGTCGCTCGCGATACAATCTATCGTGCCGTCAATAATGCCGTCGAGCACCGCTTGCCTGTCAGATTCCGAACGAAGGGGAGGGGATAACTGAAAACGGGTGTCGTACTGCAACGTGGCCAGATCATTGAGCAGATAATAGGGCGGGGCGGTATCGCAGGTGATGCTGATGCCTTCATCCTTGGCCCGACGGACCAGATCAACGCCGCGGGCCGTGGAAATATGGGCAATGTGATAGCGGACGCCGGTCAGCCGGGCGAGGGTGATATCACGTGCGATCATGATTTCTTCCGCTTCGGCGGGAATGCCTCGCAGGCCGAGACGGGTTGAGTTTTCACCTTCATGCATTTCCCCGCCAGCGGCCAGTGCCATATCTTCGGCGTGCTGGATAACAGGTTTATCCAGCATGGCAGCGTAATCCATGATCCGCCGCATCACCAGGCTGTCTGAAATCGGGATGATGCCGTTAGTAAATCCGACTGCGCCGGCTTCAGCCAGAAGCCCCAGTTCGGCCATATGCTCGTTATCAAGATTGCGTGTTGCGGCGCCATAGGCAAAAATTCGGGGCGATGGTCTGTCGTCGTCCCCCTCATTTCGTACCAGCGCAGACAGGCTGTCAGGATTGTCCAGCACCGGGTTGGTGTTCGGCAGGCAGACCATGGTGGTGATGCCGCCTGCGATGGCCGCATCAGTCAGGCTGGTGCGGCTTTCCTGATAGGTATGTCCGGGGTTTCTCGATTGAACCCGCATATCGACAAGCCCGGGGGCAAGGATGGCACCCTCAGCGCTGATGAGGGTTGCATCGGATGGTGGAGGGCCGATTTCATGAGGGGAGCCCGCGGCGGCAACCAAACCGTCTTCTACCAAAACGGACGCTGTTTCATCCCGTCCGGTGGACGGATCAGCAAGATGAATACGGTCAAAAAAGATCCGGCTCATGACAGCGGGCCTTCCTGGCGTTTTGCGGCAACCGCTTCGAGGCAGGCCATGCGAACGGCAACACCCATATCCACCTGCATGGTGATCAGGCTTCGCTCAACATCATCGGCCAATGCACTGTCAATCTCGACGCCCCGGTTCATGGGGCCGGGGTGCATGATCAGCGCCTTTGGCGCCGCTTCGCTGAGCTTGGCGGCATCAAGCCCGAACAGATGAAAAAATTCACGTTGTGACGGCGTCTCGGTTCCCTGCATGCGTTCTGTCTGGAGCCGGAGGAGCATGACAATATCAACACCTTCTATCCCCTCCATTAAGTCATGATGGCATTCAACGCCCATATTGCTGATGCCGGCAGGCAACAGGGTGGACGGGCTGACAAGCCGTATTTCCGCGCCGAGGGTGGATAACAGATGGATATTGGATCTCGCCACCCGGCTATTGGCGATATCTCCGCAGATGGCAATTTTAAGCCCTGTGATATGTCCCAGTCTGCGTTTGATGGTCAGGGCATCGAGAAGCGCCTGGGTCGGGTGTTCATGGCGCCCGTCGCCGGCGTTGACCACGGACGCGTCAACATGCCTTGACAGCATCAGGCTGGCGCCTGAATTCTGGTGTCGCATGACGAGGATATCAGGGTGCATGGCGTTGAGGGTGACGGCCGTGTCCAAAAGGCTCTCACCCTTTTTGATGGATGAGGTGGAAACAGGAACATTCACCACCGAAGCCCCGATTTTACGTGCCGCCAGATCAAAGCTGACCCGTGTTCGCGTTGAATTTTCAAAAAACAGATTGAAAACGGTAACACCCTTCAGATGCGGGAGGATTTCCCGGCTGGGCAGTTCGGCAAACTGGTTGGCCCGGTCGATAAGGCCTTCGATAACCGGCCTTGTCATGCCTTCGATGCCCAGAAGGTGCTGATCATCAAGTCTGGCAAATGCTTCGGGGGACCGGGCTGATGTCATCAACTCGTTCGTGCTGGTTTTGGATTGGGTATCGGCCTTGCTGCTCGCCGATCTGCGCTGACCTGACATGAGTTGCTTATATATCGGGTGATGCTATGGCGTCCAGTGCTGATTGCAGGATCCATCCTGCGGCCAGCGCATCGCGCCTCATCTGACGTTTCTGGCGGGTCATATCCGCGCTGAGCATGGCGGACTCCACCGCGGCGGTGGAAAGGCGTTCGTCCTGAAAAGCAACCGGCATGTCGCGGAGACGAAGCATGGCATAGGTGAAATCACGGATAGAATCGCATCGCGGACCTTCGCTCCCGTCCATGTTTACGGGCCAGCCGATAACCATGCCGCCAATCGTCTCTTCGCGATCAATGAGGGCGAACAGCTTGTCCATATCGGGGGTGAATTTCCGCCGCCACAGGATGGAATGAGGTGTTGCGATCGTCCAACTGGCATCACAGGTGGCAAGGCCGATTGTTTTTTTGCCCACATCAAGGCCGATCAGTCGCTGTCCGGCGTGTACATGTGACCTGATCTCGTCTATCTTGCATACAGCCATAACCGGTGCTATTACCCCTTTTGATTACAAAACTCCCCATTCATAGAGCAAATGGCCATGTCTGTCGACAAATCCACCGTTTCCCGAATAGCCCGCCTTGCCCGTATCGATATCGGCGAGGACCGGCTTGAGCCGATGGCCGGTGAGCTGAACGGTATCCTTTCCTGGATCGAACAGCTCAATGAAGTTGATACCGATAATGTTGAACCATTGTCGAGCGTCACCGGTCACGCCCTGCCCATGAGAGAAGATCAGGTGACCGATGGCAACATACCGCAGGATGTTGTCGCCAATGCACCTGAAACCATGTCCGGCTTTTATGTTGTCCCAAAGGTGGTGGAATGAGTTCTTGTCTTGATTTATCCGCAGTCGAGGCCAAAGCGGCACTGGCTGAAAAGAAAATTTCGGCGACCGAACTGACGCAAGCCTATCTCGATGCCGCAGCCCGGACCGAAGCTCTTAATGCCTATACCGAAGTCACGGCTGAAAAAGCCCTTGCCATGGCCAAGGCCAGCGATGATCGTATCGCAAAGGGTGAGGCCCGCGCGCTTGAGGGGATACCGATTGGTGTAAAGGATCTGTTCTGCACCAAAGGTGTCGAAACCACCGCCTGTTCGAATATCCTCAACGGCTTCAAACCGGTATACGAATCCACCGTAACGCAGAATCTCTGGGATGATGGTGCGGTGATGCTGGGCAAGCTTAACTGCGATGAATTTGCCATGGGTTCAGCGAACGAAACCAGCGCCCGCGGACCTGTCGCGTCACCATGGAAAGTCGCAGGTGATGATAAATCTTATGCTCCGGGCGGATCTTCAGGTGGGTCTGCGGCTTCGGTGGCTGCCCGCTCATCCCTGATGGCAACCGGCACGGACACAGGTGGGTCTATCCGTCAGCCGGCGGCTTTCTGCGGGGTGGTCGGGATCAAGCCGACCTACGGGCGTTGTTCGCGCCGCGGGATAGTGGCCTTTGCCTCTTCCCTTGATCAGGCAGGCCCGATCTGCCGCACAGTGGAAGACGCGGCCCTCATGCTGCAATCCATGGCCAGCCATGATCCGGGGGATTCGACGTCGGTTTCTGAACCCATGCCGGATCTTCTCAAAGGGCTTGAGGACGGCGTTAAGGGGCTGAAGATCGGTATTCCGGCCGAATACACAATGGATGGCATGGACAGCGCGATTGTATCGCTATGGGAAGAGGGCCGCAAATGGCTTGAGGATGCGGGGGCGTCTTGTGTTGAAGTCTCCCTGCCGCATACAAAATATGCCCTGCCGACCTATTACATCGTGGCACCGGCCGAAGCGTCATCCAATCTCGCACGTTATGATGGCGTGCGCTACGGGGCGCGGATGGAAGGCAATTCACTTGATGAAATGTATGCCGCAACCCGGGCGGCAGGTTTCGGGGATGAGGTGACCCGGCGCATCCTGATCGGTACATATGTGCTGTCGGCAGGATATTACGATGCCTATTATCTCAAGGCCCAAAAAACGCGACGCCTGATCCAGCAGGATTTCACCTCAGCTTTCAGCGGGGTTGATCTTCTGCTGACACCGGCAACGCCTTCAGCAGCTTTCCCGATCGGCCAGAAAATCACTGATCCGGTCACCATGTATCTCAATGACGTGTTTACTGTTCCCGCGAGTCTGGCCGGTGTTCCGGCGATGTCGGTGCCTTCGGGACTTGCGGCAAACGGCCTGCCTCTCGGTCTGCAGCTGATCGCGCCGTCCTTCCGTGAGGATGTGCTTGTCAGGGCAGGGCGGGCAGTGGAGAAGGCGGCCGCCTTTTCCGCTGTTGCAACCGGAGTCGCAGGAGGCAGATCATGACGGAAAATACTAACCTGGTTGAAGGCCGTACCGGCCTGTGGGAAGTGGTGATCGGCCTTGAGGTTCATGCCCAGGTTTCCAGCCATTCAAAGCTTTTCTCCGGATCTTCGGCGGAGTTCGGGGCCGGGCCTAATGAGCATGTTTCGCTGGTGGATGCGGCGATGCCGGGGATGCTTCCGGTGATCAACAGCTATTGTGTGGAGCAGGCTGTCCGTACCGGTCTTGGCATTAACGCTGAGGTCAATCTGGTCAGTGTTTTTGATCGCAAGAACTATTTCTATGCTGATCTGCCACAAGGGTATCAGATCAGCCAGTACAAACAGCCGATCATCGGTGAAGGCAGTATCACAATCGATCTTAAGGATGGCACAACACGTGAGATCGGTATTGAACGCCTGCACCTTGAGCAAGACGCAGGCAAATCGCTGCACGATCAGCATCCGAGCAAATCCTATATCGATCTCAACCGTTCAGGGGTCGCGCTGATGGAGATTGTCTCCCGCCCGGATATGAGATCAGCGGAAGAGGCCGCGGCTTATGTCAGCAAGCTTCGCTCCATTCTCCGCTTTCTCGGGACATGTGACGGCAATATGGAAGAAGGATCATTGCGGGCGGACTGTAATGTGTCGGTGCGTCGGCCCGGAGAGCCTTTTGGCACCAGAACCGAAACCAAGAATCTCAATTCAATTCGCTTTATCTCGCAGGCTATTACCAGCGAAGTTGCGCGCCAGATCGAAATTCTGGAAGACGGCGGGGTGATTGATCAGGAAACAAGGCTCTTTGATACCAGTACTGGCATGACACGTGCCATGCGATCCAAGGAAGACGCCCATGATTACCGGTATTTCCCTGATCCGGATCTTCTGCCGCTTGTTCTCGACAAAGCCTGGGTTGAGGATATCCGCGCAAATCTGCCAGAACTGCCAGACGCGCTCAAGGCGCGTCTCATCAGCCAGTACGGGCTGACACCGTATGACGCCACCGTTATCAGCGAAGACCGCGAGACGGCGGCTTTCTACGAAGCGGTTGCAAACGGGCGTGACCCCAAACTAGCCGCCAACTGGATGACGGTAGAGCTGTTCGGTGCCCTCAACAAGATGGGTAAGAGCCTTGATGAAAGCCCGGTTTCCCCTGATCATCTCGGCGCGCTTGTTGGTCTTATCAGTGACGGGACCATTTCTGGCCGGATTGCGAAAGACGTGTTCGCTTCCATGGTGGAGACCGGCGAAAGCCCGGATAAGATCATCGAAGAGAAAGGCCTGCGGCAGGTTTCCGATACCGGCGAAATCGAAGCCATGATTGATACGGTGCTGGCTGAAAATACCGACAAGG
>Ga0181585_10001156_pt1 | contig 23108 bp, 27 predicted proteins | sample 071ome_29_FD_132469 | JGI IMG/M metagenome (GOLD analysis project Ga0181585, IMG submission 132469) | Coastal salt marsh microbial communities from the Groves Creek Marsh, Skidaway Island, Georgia - 071407BT metaG (megahit assembly) | ecosystem: Environmental > Aquatic > Marine > Intertidal...
TCAGGTTTTCTTAATCTTTCTGAAGCAACCAATGGTACATTTTCAAATGGAAATACATTTTCTACATTTAAACATAGAACAGGTGAATACACAGTAGATCCGGATGATCAAAGGAATGGTTGGAATTACGCGAGAGTTATTCATACAATTGGTTCGACTGATACGGTTACGAACTATATTGAATGGGTTAATGATAATGATGCAACATCAACAACCTTCGCAGGAAACTCATTAGAATTTAATGGGACAACAACAATACATTTATCAGGCATTGAATACTTTACAGCTGGAACTGCAACTTATAAGTCTCGTGTAGCAAATAATTATTTATATGTTCATGATAGAGATGATATAGACTTTCCTACTAGTACTGGTGGATCATTAAACTCTGGAGTATCATTCTCTTTATCAAGTCAGTCAAAACCTGCAATTGATACTGGTGCGGGTGAAGATCATACAAAAGTATTGCATTTAACAGCTAGTGATTCTGTTTCAGCAAATTATATGTTAGATGGGAGTTTAACAGCAGGAACAACAATAACACACCCACTTAAATCAATATCAGCAAATCAAGGTCAAGCAACCACAACGGGAATTCTTTTTTATAACTTATCTAATAATTCAACAAACCAACAAGAAACATTTAGAAGAGAAAACTTTAGAATTATTAGTGGATCATATAATACACAGGCATCTTTGACAGATGCAGGAAATATTTGGGATAGTACTAAACATCTAACAGCATCTAATGGAGATCATACAAATGGTCTGCAATTTTACAACCAAAGACTTTATTCACCAACAAATACACTAAATAGCGGTGATTTTCGAAATACGTCTGACGGTGGATCTTTAGATAATGGACCTGATGAAAACCCAGACTATAGTGGTGAAACAGGACAAAGAACCTTTTATAGATGGTTTAAAAATGAAACAGGATCAACACAATATGATCTAACCATTAATATACAAGGCTCAAGCACAACAATTGTACCATCGTCAACCTCGTTAACTAGTGGCAATATTAGAGTTTTTATTAAATTTCCAAATAATGGAAGTAGAGAAACTGGATGGTTAGATTTAGCTACTGAATTTGTTTTAGATTCTTATGATGATAATGATGGTGCACATACTACAAACGGTTCTTTATCATTTGACAATTCTTTAAATGCAACAAATTATGTTACATTAGGTACCGTAGGAATATTAGATGACGAATATATTGGAATAAGAATAGAAGCTGATGCTAGCTGGGCAGGTTACATTAGTCAAATTACTATCACATTCGGAGCAGGAACAGGAACAATTACACCAATACCTGACTTAGACGATATAGATTGTAATGACGATGGAACAGACTGTAATCTATCATTTGGTAGCTCTAAGTCAATAACCGGTTACACAAATGTCGGAACAACAGCAGGATTTACTGCAGCTGATATTAATGATTTATATCAAACAGATTCAAATAGTAATAATCTTAGAAGGTCTGTCTTTAAATTTAATACTATTATTGAAGGTGACTTAAATGAAGATGTAAGTGCAGTTTCACCTGATTATGTTGCAAACGCATTTTCTGATGCCAATAGTGGATCACTAGTTTTAGAGATTAATGGATCTGACGTACATACAGTTGATTTAACCGGTCCTTTTGATAATGTCGGATCAGGAGAGCCAGGAAGCGGTACAGGAACTTCATTTACTGGTAATAGTGGATTTTTTGATTTAAGTGTTTGGAGACCAGCAGAGTTTGATAATGACGTACCTTATTTTTTAGAAATACAAAGAACAGGTAAATGGAGAGTACATACAGATGATCAAAGAGACGGATGGAATTATGCGAGAGTTAAGCATGTAGGAAGTTGGGGAACCAGGACAACAAATTATGTTGAATGGGTTAATGATTCTGAAAGTCAAAACAATAATATGTCTGCAGCAGGTGTAGGGATTACATCATTTGGAGATGATACATTTGCGTATTCAAGTGGTGTAAAGTTTTTTACTTCTCCGTCAGGAAGTATTGAATCAAGAATATCAAACATTTATAAGAATGTTTATTCAGATAGTTCAAGCGCTTTATCTTTTATTAATCTTTCAAATGCTTCTGGCGTTAAAATCATACAAGCAGGTGATGGTTTAACATCAACAAAAGAAACTAGTTCATCAACAGATAGTTTACAAACATTAAATACAAATGTTGACTCACAAAATGAAGTATTGCATGTAACAGGCACAGTTAATTTTACTTTATCAAAATCTTTGCTTGGCGATTTTACAACTGCTTATAATTGTGCAGGAGGAATGAGATTTTTACATCCGTTTAAGACAACTTTAGATTTATCAACACAAACTGCAACAAATCTTTTAGTATGGACACCTACAAATACATCTAACACAAATTATAATGAATATTTTACAGATGAAACTTATAGAATTGTAAGTGGTTCATATGATACACAATCTTCAGTTACAGACGCTGGTAATGATTGGGATTCTGAAAATTCAATAAATGATACAGTAACTTATCCTGAATATGCGACTGGGCTTTTAGTTTATGACACATATATTATGTCGCCTTATAAGGCAGGTGTTTCAGGTGATTTTACAGATAGTTCAATTACAGGACCATCAGGAAATGTTGATTATTCATCCTTAACAGAAACAACTAGAGAATATTATAGAGGTTTTTTAAATCCCACAACAAACGATTTAGCAAGAATAACTATAGTTTTATATGGTGATGCAACAATTGTTGGCAAATCTACTTCCTTAGGTGCAAATAAAAACATACATATTGAACTTAAAATACCAGAAAAAACTGGGTTTTTAGACTTAGGGACAGCTTCACCAGGATCTGGAAATGTTTCTGATGGAGATGGATGTTTATTTGGAGATCCGGACGCAACAGTCGATGGTGATGGTGCAACAAATGTTTGTACATTTAATGGAGTCACTGTTGATGGTACAACCTCTGGTGCTGAGTATTTTGTTATTAAAATATCTGCATCAGAAAACTGGACTGGATACGTTGATCGTATTCAAGTTACGTGGAGTGGATAATGGCAGGTAAAACTAATACATCCGCTACATATTTTGCTCAAAAGAAATTATTGGGTAAGGCACATACATCTAATTTAAAAACAGATGGTGAAGAGTTAATTGGATCAAATATCCAATCAGCAACTTCATTGATATTTGGTGAAGCAATACCTGATTCACCTGAGCAAACACTTTATCTTTTACAAAGTGCATCAAATGGAGGTCCGGCAACTGTAGAATATATACAATTTAATTTGGATGTTTTAACCGGTACAACATATGACGCAAATAATACATCACCAGATGGAGGAGCAGGATCAGATACAGGTGAAGATACACAAGTATCAGGACCACATGCTTACAAGTTTAGATTTCCTTCAGATTATGAAAGCAGTACTTCTAATTCTAGAGCTAATAATGGATATTTTGATAATAATAAATTAGTTCATGAAACGCTAGGAACAGTACAATTAATTCCTCCTTTTTTCTCACAAACTGCGCCTAATCCTTATATTATTAAAATATATAAAGACGATGGAGGCGGAGGTGTTGGTGATGAAATACCGCTACTAGATAATATTGATTGGAATGTTGATTATTACAATGGTATTCTTTTTCTACAAGATTATAAAGCAGATAAAATACCAGCCTTTGCAAGAGCGTTTGCTTATGTTGGAAAGATGGCACAAGAAGTTATTAGCTCAGGGTCATCGTCAGGAGGTAGTGGAGGTGGTTCTGGAGATAATGCAGCTGAATATGTTTTAACAACAGCAACAGGTTCGTTACCTAATGCTAAAGTAATTGAAGCTGGGTCTGGCATTACCTTAACGTCAGGACCAAGTACAATTACAATATCTTCTACTTTTTCTTCTGTGACAGGTAGAGAAAAAACTGCGTATTTTGTTACTTCTTCACACGCATCACTTTCTTCGCTTGTTGTCCCGGGTGTAGATTTTTCAACAGTACAATTTGACCAGAATAAAATTGACATCCATCATAATGGTCAACTTCTACATACCGGTAGTTTAACGCAGGTAACAAATGGTGAAAGAGACTATTTTCTAGACACGACAGGAAGTATTAAATTTGGTTTTTCACTTTTTAATGATGACATTATAGATTCAATTATAAGTACAGTTGGAACAAGTGGTGGGTCAGGAGGCGGTGCTGATGTCGCAGCGTCTTATTTGGTTTTAAGTAACACAGGATCTCTCTCTAATGAGAGAGTTTTAGTAGCTGGAGACGGTCTAACATCGACTGACGATGGCGCAAATGGTAATTTTACTATTACTAATAATAATGGAAATTACGTTTTTAACGAATATATAGGGGAGGCAGATGGATCTAATACTAGATTTACCCTTGACTATTCACCGACAGCAAACAAAAACGTTTCTGTCTTTGTCAATGGTCAATTACAGATGCCGGCAACAGATATCACAGGAGCACCATTCCAAGACTACTCTGTGACCGGTTCTGTAATATTTTTTGTGACAGCGTCACTACCGCCTGATGGATCACTCTTGATGGCAAATTACACAACTAACCAGAGTATTTCTTGAGGTGAAAGATACTTATGAATAGTATGAAAACATTTGAAACGTCGGATATTGGAGTAGCCGCTTATGTAATGATGAAGGGCTTAAAACTGCAATCCGCAACTCGTGACGGTCGAGGAAGATTTAAATTTGTCTTCGAAGATCCTAACAATGAAGGCGGTTTGCTTTCTGTTGACTTTGTCAATAGTGAGGCCGCACTTTTTGATGCACATATTAAGAATCTAAAAAATATCTTGTATAAATCTTGAAAATATGAATTTGACTTCATACTTATAAAAGATAAGTTAAAGGCCGTTTTGTTGGTCATTTTTCGTTGAGTTTAATACGCGTTTAAACAATTTATTTTTTTTAGGAGAAAAAAATGGCTTCAAGAACACAAATAAGATTAGAACAGTTGACAGGTTCAGCTGTTGATTTAAAAACAGAGGCACAACAGTATGTTACACCTGCTGCAGCCTCTTCATTAACTGGATCTGATGTAAGAGATCTTTTCGGTATGGTTGGTGCTGCACTTAGCAGAATTCACGGTGCTGCATCAGATGAACCTTTCAATAATACCGCAGGTATTATCTCTGGATCACATGGTATTGTAGACTTTTCTGGCACTAGTGCATTTGGTGGTGGAAACTTTGGAACAATTAGAGGACTTAATGGATCTGGTGTATTAAATAGATTAGATTTAGTAGGAACCACAGTTGCTGTTTTTGGTAATACTACTGAACGTATAGCAGTTTTAAATAATGGTGTAACACGTTTTAAAGATTCAGCGGGTGAAACAGTTATTAATATTACAACTGCTGGAACTAATCAGGTTCAAATTGGTGGTACTGATGCAGATGTAGTTCCAGGTACAAACAGTGCTTCATCTTTAGGTGTTACAGGAACCAGATGGTCAGATTTTTATTCTGATGCTGCAACAATTACCAATAACTTAACAGTTGGTGGAGATTTAACAGTTAATGGTGCCACAACAACAATTAACACAACAAATCTAAACGTTGAAGATTCTATTATTGGTTTAGGATTTTCTGGATCTAATCCTTCTCCAAATGGTGATAGAGGTATTCTATTTGGTAAAGCTTCAATTGGTCAAGCAATTCCAGGTCTCTGGTATGATGCAGGCAACAGTGACTTTAATTTCGCAACATCTATCACTGATGCAGCTTCGTCTTCTTTTGGAACAACTACAGCTTACCAAAATGTTAATGCAGGTGATCTTATAGTTTATAACGGCGCAAATAAAAGAGGTGAAATAAAAGTTGTTGCCAATGATCTAGTAATTTCTTCATCGGCTGGTAATGATTTAATGTTAGATTCTAACAGCGGAAAAATCTTCTTACAAAAAGATACAATTGCTGCTGGATTCATTCAAGCAGATTCAGGTGAAAATGGAAATGGTCTTATTTTATCATCTTCGGCTAATGAAGCTTTGTTACTTGATTCTAACATAGGTTTGATACAATTTGGTAAAGATGCTACAGCTGCACAAGGTGGTAAAGTTTCAACATTCATTGCTGGAACAGCTAATACAGAAACTTTTTCTTTCATTAAGTCTAATGATACAGATAATAGCAATTATACTTTGAAAGTAGAAACACATACCGATGGAACTTTTAATTCTCAATTTGTTGCAATTTCTGGATCGTTAAGACTTAAGTCGCCTAATGCTGCCGGTAGTTATGTTGCATTAAGAGCACCAGATACAGTTACAGAGGGCGGTGGCAATTATACATTGACATTTCCTGCTGATAATGGTGAATCAAATCAATACCTTCAAACTAATGGTAGTGGTGTATTAACTTGGGCTTCAGTTGCTACTGCAGCTGATTCTTTATCAAAAGCAATTCGTATTATTACAGGATCTCACGCTGCAGGTGCTGAAGTTAAAATTGGTGCTCCAGCAGAAATTACTGCAGGTGATGCTATTACAGGATTAAGTATAGCAGGATCTCAAGGAAAAGCTCTTGACGTATTTGTTAATGGTCAATTACTTATTTCAGGTTCACAATCTGAAAGATCTGCAGGAACAAGAGATTATAACATTGTTGCTGATCCTACAAATTCTTTGGAATTTGCATTCCAACTTGAAGCTGATGATGTTGTTGTTGTTGTTAAACGCGACAGCTAATAGGTAGCTAATTTAAATTAGTGATTTGATTAGAGCACGGTTTACGAATCGTGCTCTTTTTTTATTATTAATAATAGTTTTAAAAGGAGTTACAAATGGAACTAGTTAAACTTAATGACTATAAAATTAATGAAAATGATATTTTAACAGATTCTGACAAGAAACATATCGCAAACTATCAACAGCTTATAAAATTTTTTGAAAATGCCATTCAAAATTCTATATCAAATGAAGGGGTTGATTATCTTTCTTTACACAGTTCTTGTTTACAAAGTATTAGATTTTTAGACAATTTAATACTTTCATATGAATCATCATTGCAAAACGCAAGAAATATTAATCAGACAATTGATAAGATTATTGCAGATCATTCTGATGTGGGAAACGAAGAAAAAGAAGAAACATCGACGTAGGTATTAGACCAGAGCAAAAAAGAAAAATTGGAGAAAAACCTATAAGTATAAGAGAGGAAAGAAATGGCAGACGCACAAATAAAATTAGTTAAAAATGTTAATTTTGGTAGAGGATTAGCAGATAGGCCAGCCAGCGTTTATTTCTCTCTTTATGATACATTAGGAACTGTTTCTGTTTTTAGATCTAGTGGTAGTATATACCAAGTAGGATCTGGAACTGGAATATATGGATCAGAATTATCGATCAATCAATCTTTTAGTGGTTCAATACTTTGGGAAGTAACAGCATCTAATGGGAATGTTGTTTTTGCGTCAGAAGAAATAGAAACCGATCAAAAAATTACACGACATTTTACAGTAGGAAGATGGATTATTGACGAAAACACAAATCAAATGATATTTTATCAAGAAGATAATTCAACAGAAATTGGTAGATTTGATCTTAAAGATAGGGATGGTGCTGGCTCTTTTGAAGAAGTATTTGAAAGAACGAGAAGTTAATGGCCATAAGAATATCAACATCTACAACTTCTGCTGGTGTATCACCTTTAATAACAAGAGGATTTGGTCCAACAAAGTTTAGAGTTGTGACGCAAGGATATGGACCGGTAGGAACACTTATTCAGCAAGTAATAAGTGTCACAAGAGGCGGAAGAACTGTATTAAGAGATATATACGGTGAAAAAATAGAGGAGTTTAATATTGCAGTAAAGTTAGTTGCAATTGATGGAAAAGATCTTTTGAAGCCGATAATTAATAAAGGAAGATACATTGTTAATGAAATAACGAATATCACAGTAAGAACTTTAAATTTAAATGTTCAAAAGCGTGAAAAGGAAACAACAAAAGTATCAGCTGTTATTACAAAAGTTAAAAGAGGATCAGATGGAGAAGATTGATTTAGATTTAGATAATGAAAATGAAATGACATTTAATGTTGTTATTGAAGGAACAAGACCAGGTGAGCCTCTTTGTAGACTTATGATTGAAAATGAAGACATGTCATTCTCAATGCAAGGAGACTTTTTACCAAATAATGAAGTATCAATTGTAATCCCTCCCCTTAAAGGCATGTTAAAAGAAGGTAGTTACGATTCTTATTTAGAAGTACTTGTTGATGATAGAGTTTTTATTCCTTTAGAAATGCAAATTAATTTTGAAGAATCTGTTAAAGTAATGGCAGAGACAGTTAAAAGAAAGAAAAGAAAACCGGTTAAAGCAACTGCATCTTTAGTTTCTGCTAGTATTAAGAAGAAAAATGAAGGAAGAAAAGTAATAACACAAGAAGAAGAAGTAGAAGAATCTGTAGTTAAAAAGCATCCTGCTAAGAAAAGAAGAGATGAAAGAAAAGTTGTTACGGGTAATGATATTGAATCAATGGTTGAAGCATTAAGAAATAAATTAAGGAAAAAATAATGGAATATTTTGGAATAGCATATGCAACGATATGTGTTGCAACTTATTTAGATTTGTTATCTACAACAATTGTTTTAAGACAAACTAAAAATTCTGTTCCTATGAAACAAAGAGGCGAATTAATTAATAGTATTGAATATTTAGACAGTCTTAAAATTTATTGCATTGCTTGGCCCTACGTAATCTATAAAATGATACAAGAGAATGCTAAATAAAAAATACGTTTCTTTAGTAACTGAACTTGCAAGTTATATGCAAAAACATAGTGAACTAATTGAAATACAAAAAGAAGCTGAATTTGATCTTAAGTGGCGTTTAACAGAATTATTTAAGTCTGTGTCTGAAGAAGATGAACAAAAGTTTATTGATATATCAGGTATGCAAGGTCATTTAATGACAACACAAGAAAAAAAAGAGTTGTTATATATCGAGAAACAAAAATTCAATCAACAAGAAAAAGACAGCTCTGTAAACATATCAGAAAAAATGAATCTACAAAAGAATTCAACTGATAAAAAGTGGGCTAAAGATTTATATAAACGTGCTATTAAAAGATGTCATCCTGATATTGTTAAAACTCCAGATGAAGAATATCAAAAAGAACTAGAAGACTTATATAAACGTATTACAGAATCATACGAGGATTTAAATCTAGATATCTTAATGATTGAAACCTATAAATTATTTATTACACCAAGAAAAGTGATTGGTGAACAAATAGAGATCCTTGAAGAATCAAAAACAGATATAAATAAAAAGATATCAAACATACTTAAAAGTGAAGGGTATGTCTGGTCAAATTTTGATGATCAACTTAAAGAAACTTTTTTAATTAACTTGATGAAACAAAAAGGTGTTAAATTTGTTGATAAAGAAAAAGTTAAAGAAGTACTTAAGCGAAAAGTAAATAGTAGAAAAGCGGGGCAGAGACCTAAAAATAAGTTGCGTGAGCGTGTAAAAAATAAATAAACTCCTTATAATAAATAGTATATTAATAAGGAGAAAATAATGCCTGAAGGTCCTGAAGTAAGAAGATATGCAGATTTTTTGGAAAGCAAGATAAGAGGTAAACGTTTAGCCTGCGTTGAAATTGTATCAGGAAGATATAAAAAACACGGCCCGTTTAGTGGTTATGAAAAAATACCTCTTAATGTTCCAATTCGATCTGTAGAGTGTTATGGAAAATTACTATATATTAATCTTATAAATGACGACGACGTAGATACCTTTCTCTTATCAACTCTGGGAATGTCAGGAGCCTGGCAAAGTGAGCCTACCAAACATAATAGAGTTATACTTAGACTAGATGACGGAAGCAGTGTTTACTATAATGACATAAGAAATTTTGGTACACTTAAGTATGTTTCTCATGATGAGTTACAAAAGAAAATTGATAAAATGGGTTTAGACTTTTTACAATACACATGGGATAGTGATAAGTTTAATCACAAAATGAATAAAAAGCCTAATAAGACTATAGCAGAATTTCTAATGGATCAGAGTATGTGTGCAGGTATTGGTAATTATTTGAAAGCAGAAATACTTTATGAATGTCAGATATCGCCGCACCGCTTAGTTAAAGACATACCTTATAGCGAGAGGCAAAATCTTTTAAGAGTCATGACAAAAATAACACGTATGTCTTATCGTTATGGAGGCGCAACTATATCAACTTATAGAGATGGTAATGGTAAAGAGGGATTGTACAACAGACGTTTTGCTGTGTATAATCAAAAAACAGACCTACATGGAAATCCTGTTATCAGAGAACAAACAAAAGATAAAAGGACAACTCATTGGGTACCCAATATTCAAAAATAGGAGAAAAAAATGAAATTTTCAGATGAATTAATCGCAGATGTAGCTAGAACTTTGCAGATAGCTATTTTAACAGGAACAGATATTGTAGATCATTTAAGAACATTTGAGGTGGAAGATGAAGGTGGACTTATCAAACTTACAAAAGATAGCAAAGATAGAATCGAAAGAGAAATCCAAGAAATGGCAACAAGGATTGACAACGAAAGAAGCTCTGGTACCCAAGAGGCCGCCAGTGAATAAAGATCGATTAAGTCAAATATTTGATCTAAGAAGAGAATTTATTTCAGATCTTAAAGCTACGATACCAACAGCAATGCCTGATAAAATTGATCCAACATCAAAATCAGGTCAACAATATCTTAGAGATTTGGCACTACATGGTGTTGAAGAGATGTTTGAGGCATTGCAACATCTTAAAAATTGGAAAACACATCGTCAAACAGATGTAGGTGAAGGTTTTGATCGGGATGAGTTTTTAGAGGAGATGGTTGATGCATATAATTATTTTTTTGCGCTTATGATAAATTTAGGTGTGACAGAAGATGAATTTTTTGAGGCATTTTTGAAGAAGCACGATATAATTATAGAAAGACTTAAAACAGGTTACTAATGACAGAGCTTATTGTTACTTCAAGTTTAGAAAAAATTGATAAATATAAATTTTGTAATATTGAACAGCTGCGAAGTATTATAAAAGGTATAAATAAATCTAAACTAACAGGTGAAATTATACTTCCTCAAAAAGGATCTTTGATCTTTACAAATATTGATACACACGTTGTTATTGATGTTTGGAGGTCTTATAATAACACACATCAAGGAGTAACACATGATCAACCTCTTCTCGGTTCAAAAGAAATTTAATCAAAAACTTTATGGCGATAATTTATCTGATAAAGAAAAAGCAGAAATAACAAAAACATTATCATTATGTTTACATTCAGAAGTATCTGAATTAATGCAGTCAGTGACTTTTAAAGATCATCACATACAAACTGATAATATTGATAAAGTTAAAATGTTATTTGAGTCTGTTGATGTTGTCAGATATGTTATCGCCATTTTAAATTTAAACGGTATTGATGCACAAGACTTTATCGGCGCCTATCTAGATAAAGATGTTTATCTTAATAACTTGCATAAAGATCAGAAGTCTTGGGATGGCAAACAAAAAGTTGTTATTGTCGACATTGATGATGTTATATCAGAGTTTAGAGCACACTTTGCAAAACATCTCAACAGAGAATATGATCTTCACCCTGACGTAGATAGTGAAGAGTACTATTTTATAACTGCCTTGTCAAAACTTGATATGAACCCAGAGCAAGTTTTTGAAAAGTTTACTGATCAAGGGGGTTTTAGAGATGTTCCTGTTGTTCAAGGTGCTATTGAAATGTTGCAAGACATACGTAATCGTGGTTACTGGATACAACTTTTGACAGCTAGGCCAAAGGAAAATCTTAAATGCTTTTATGATACGTACTTCTGGTTAGATAAAAATAATATTCCATACGACGCAATAGATTTTAGCAGTGAGAAATTTAGATGGTGTGCTAAGTCAAGATATTATGATGCAGGAAAGATTGCGTTTGCTATTGATGATGCACCTAAAAATGTTTTGGATTACACAAAACACGGGATATTCTGCTACTTACCAAAGAAAAACTATAATAAAGAAGTACAAGAAACAATCAAAACATCTACATATCCTCATCCTAAAGATATATTTCAAGGTTGTTTTTAAAATCTTTCCATAATTATAACATTGGAGGATTTATGAAAATAACAAAAAGAAAACTAGTTTCTTTAATAGAAAGACTTTTATTTGAAGAACCTGACGATGATTTAGACATGTCAGGGTATCACAAAGATGTAGAAGGTAAAGAAATAAAAAAAGAGTTTAATTCTTTACAAAAAACAATAGATAAAATAATAAATTCAAAAGCTATAGCTGAAGGAATTAAGAAAGCTTATTTTTATGTCAATAGTGATCAATACTATCCTGACAAGCTAGTTAAAAAATTAGGAAAAGAAGAGTTCTTAAATTTCAAAGAAAGACTAAAAGAAGTTTTTTATAAATTTTATAAAGAAGGTAAGGATAGAATAAAGTTTATTGAAAGTGCTGATGGTCCTGAAAATGCAAAAGCTGTATTAGTTCAAACAAAAGAAAATCCTCCTGAATTCGAAATGCGCTTTGTTGTAGATACTATACAAGAAACTACTAGGAATATGAGTGATAATGAGTTTAAAGAAAGTCTAATCAATACAGTTTTTCATGAAACAATGCATATTGAAAATCATTATTTTAATCAATATGTAAATCTATCATCAGAAGCATCTGATATTATGATAGACATTAAAGATTTAGATGATAGTTTTTATTCTAATCGTTGTACCAATCTTGAAAAATCAGGTTTGAGAAATGTATTAGAAGGTTATTTAAATCCAAAGTCTGAAATAGGCGTTGATGAAATTAGAGTTCGGATATCACAATTTAAAGCAAATAATAATCTAAGACAAGCAATGCAAGATGCATCAACAAAAGATTTCAAACAAATAAAAAATAAGTATGGAAGTGCTGATGCGCAATGGTTGTTTTTATTAGACTATAAAAAATACGATCTAGATGAATTAGAAGGAAAAATGAATGCTATGGCTAAAGTTTCACAAGGCGTGCAAACTTTTAAAGCATAAGTTATAATATAAATGTATTAACAACAAGGAGAAATTATGATTTTATTATTTATCACATCACTAACATTTGCTCAAGATATTGAATCCAAAATAGTTTATAAGAAACAAACAGAAATTGACTTTGAAGGTTTAGAAGTTGAAGGTGAACTTATCAAACCTAATGGTGCAACAATTAATGAAAGAAAACCTGCACCTTTTAATCCTTTGATTACTTTAAGAACTAACTTTAACTATGAGATGTCAGCTTCTGTTAATGAAATTAAATAATGTAAATACACAATTTATAAGTTACAATTTAAAAGTTAATAGGAGAAAAACATGCCACAAAATAAAAACTTGAAACCGATTGCGTTACCTATGGTACTTAAGTTCGGTCAGGAACCAAAGACTGAATTTTATAATAACTTACGTCATCTAAAAGTTGAATTAGTTGATGCACCATCTAGAAGAGATGCACTTAATGTCGCTTGGCAATATGTTAAAGCAACATGGGCTGATCATCATGATGACACTAATTCTAATGGTGTATCTTATCAAGAATTATCATCTAACTTAGAAGACGTCCTTAATTTTAGAGCTTTACCAACTCCAATGGAATGTTTAGGTTTCACATTTAAACTAAGCGGCTTATCATTCCAAGAAGTCACTCATATTATTCGACATCGTGCAGGTTCTTTTGCTGCACAGTGTACAGGTGATAGAGACTTAAGAGATGATCCTGCTGTGATCCCAGAAGCTGTACAGAATTCACCTGAATTTCTTGAACGGTGGAAAAGGTTAGTAGTTGAGTCAAAACAGCTCTACGCTGATATGTGTGACTCTAAAGATGTGTCTATGATGGATGCTCGAATGATACTTCCAAAAGCAATGACGTCTTTTTATCTAATGCGTCTTAATCTAAAAGACTTGCTAGGTTTTATTGCGCAACGTCAAGATATGCAAATACAACCTGCAGCTGATAATCTACTTGCTGCCTATATGGCACGTGAAGTCTTAAAGGTCTTACCAGAAGCATCAACACGCATTAATTTTAATAAGCCTGATATGCACTATGTAAAAACATTTCGTGTACCTGATGGTAAAGGTGGATTTACTTCTCGAGGTACAAATCTCTATTGGCCCGAACCAAAGAATGATCTGTTTGAATATCACCCCGATGATTCAATATATCAATCTCGGCGTGAAGATATTAATGGTACAAATAATCCAGGAACTCCAACGGTATTTACACAGCTCTGGGAAGAAGCGCTAGAAGAAATTAATCAATTAACAAATCAATACAATAAAGAAATGGGGAGAGAATAATGAATTTAGGAAAAGTTTATTTAGCAAGTGGGTGGTTTTCACCTGAATGGTTAGAAGAAGTAGAAAATATTAAAGAAATTTTTGACAAGCATGGTGTAAGTTACTTCTCACCTAAAGATGAAAACCTTTGTGACAATGATGCAAACGAATCAATGCAAGATCAAATCTTTAGTGGTAATATAAAACATCTACATGAATGTGATTGGATGCTTTGTAATACACGTAATAAAGACATGGGATCTATTTTTGAAGCAGGATATATGAACTGTCTAGATAAACCTATTGTGTATTTCTGTGATGGTTTACCACCAGGAGCTCAGTTTAATCTTATGCTAGCAGCAAGTGGTATTAAGGTTTGCCGGTCTTTAGAAGAGTTAGACATTTATCTAACACATTGCAAAGGCGAAGGTGGTCTTTTCATTGAAAGATATGAAGGTGAAATAGAATAATATTATTTCTTAGCTACAGACATATTATTTTTAAGCATATCTAAATACTTTTTTAAAGGGGGCTTTACTACTGTAATATGGTAGTGAGGCCCTGCTTTACTTTTTGTTTCATCATTAACTTTAATTAAACCTTTAAAGTCACTGTGAAAAATAACAGATTCAACATCTTTTTGAAGGCCTTCTTTAGTTCTAATATCAAAAGCAGAAGATACTTGGTGATTTGATATATTATTCTTTTCTAGATATGCTCCTGCTTCTTCAATACATCTCTTTTTAATATTTTTAATATCTTTAGCAGCTTTTTGTGCCTGTTCAATTTCTAGTTTGGATTTAATAGTACCATCTCTTTTTAATCTTGGAACTTCAACTTTCGCATAATAAATTCTTTCATATATATCAGCAACTCCATTTGCATACTCATCTTTTGCATATAATCCAACTAAATGTTTACGTCCTTTACCGTTTGTTTTTGTAGGTTTTAATTTACCTTTATCTGTTTCATAGTTCCACCAATGTGCCCACATTCTACTTGCTTGATCTTTACCGGTTCTAAATCCATCTGTTATAAGTGGTGGCATAACACCATTTAATTTTGCTCTAAGTGTAAGTGATGCTAACATTTGTTTTGTTTTATCATCCATAGCATCAATATCAACATGCTTTTTATGATACACATTAATACCAAAAAGTTTTGATGATATAATTTCCGGAAATCTTTGAGGAAGTGTTTGAATAATTGAATTATATTCAATTTCATTCTCTTTTTGTTTTTGTTTTTGAAATTCAGGAGATGTTAATTCTGATTCAGATAATAAACTATTAATTAAAATACGAAGTGTATTCTCATTAATTGCTAAATTTTCATTCGTGACAATCGCACTCTGACTTGTAGGTTTAAGTTCTGATTGAATTGTTGCTATGTATTTCTCTCCGGGTGCATTAGGGTTTTGTGCTTTTGTATCTACATGAACACCATCAAGAGAGCTCTTAACATGTTCTTCAAACCATGGATAGGGATCAATAATATTAATTCTATTACTCATACCTAATTTAGCTTCAACTGCCTTAATTCCTGCTGTTATTTCTTTGTTATATTTAGCACGTGTTGCTTTGTATGTATTAACTTCACGATCAGGCTTTCCAGTATTTACGTATTTATTTGATTTCGTAGGCTGTACAGCAGGAGGCGCTAAGATCCAAGTTATTTTTGCACTTTCAGGAGCATTTTCTAAAACATCTTTTGCTAAGAAACTAGCTTTGTCTGATCCATTTCCGCCTAAGGTAAAAATTATATTTTGCGTGTTACTAACCGCAGATTTGATTTCTTCTCCAAATTCTGTTATAATCTTTGAAGGCTTGGCTCCATCATATTGAAAAAAGTTTTCACCTGGTATTGCCTGACCCATTAATTTCTTAATTGCTTCACCTAAACCACTATTTCCTTGACTGTCTGCTATGTAGACGTATGAGAGAGCTGCGCCAGAAGATTTGTTCTGTTGTTTTTCTCCACCCCCGGCACCTCTAACAGCTCTCAAAGCTGATAGCACTTCGTCTACTGAATGGGCCGATTTATTTGCAGGGGGGTAGTAGCTTTTCCCTTTTTTATGAAGTTTTCCCGCAGAATCTGTATAATCAAATGGTGTAGGAACAGATGCCCATTCTTGTGCTAAATCTAGAGCAGCTCTCCCCACAGATACATCTTTTCCGTTGTATTTTTGGCCTTTTAGATAAGCCGCTAGTCTTCTCTTTTTACGACCCATGAGTAATGCAAGCCCTAGTTTATCTTGAGTTTTAGGGTCAAACAAGTCTTCTTTTGATACACCTGAATCGGGAAAGGCGTAATCTTTCATTGTTGAAGGTATTATCTGATATCTACCTACAGCAAATAATTTTAATTTACCGTCTGTATGCGTCTCACTTTGTAATTTCATTATTTCACCAACAGTCATATCTGTTAAGTTTTTGTTAATTCCAAATCTTTGATTTAGCATGGCTTTTGCGTTGTGTGTAGAATCAACAATTTTATTACCTTTTGTGCCTCGATTCATTGAATTGTAGCCTCCTTCTCCGCTAGCAATAAAATCTAAGAGACTTCCCATGGCTCCTGATGTAACAGAATTTTTGGCCGTTTTACCGTCACCAACACCCTCAGGCTTTTCACTTGACGATGGTTTAATATCAGTTCCGAAGTGTTTATTTAATTTATCAATATTTTTAGCGTATTTAGGATTATCAGATAAATTAGTAGTTTTTTGTGTTTTAATATTATAAGCATACCATTGATCATTATCAATATAATAAGTATATGATGCATCCCCGGGATAATTTCCGGGTTTTTCTTTAGTTGGTATTTCTTTCTTGCTTGATATTGGCGATCCCATTTTTGCGTAGCGTACTGCATTACCAGGTGACATGCCTTGATCAATTAAGGTTATAAAATCTTTTTTATCTTGATAATTTAAATTTTGTGTAAATTGTCTATATGAATTTAATTTTAACAACTCATCTCTTACATCCATAAACTTGTATGGATAGTTTGATTTTTGTTCTCCAATTTGTCTTATGAGTTGATTTGCAATAGAATTTAGTTTAAACAAACCTGGGTGTCCGGAATCAATCGTAACATAAAATAAATCACGTTGCAAATTTCTTATACTATCTATAATATCGTCTACTAGATCTTTTTCTTTTTTTAATTCATCTGTACCTTGCCTATTAAACATTTTTATTGCTAAATCATCTAATTTTTTATCTAAAATGTCATATTCTTTTTTAAGTTGAGGATCCTCAATAAGATTGTCAATTCCTTCTAAAGATTTAAATCCTTCAATAGGATCAGAAAGTTCAAATCTCAATTCAACAAAAGCTTCATTTCTTCCTTGACTATCGGCAGGGCTAACTTCACTAAGAATTTTATTTAGTGTTTTAGGATTAAGAGTCATGTAAATATCTCCTACATGTTTTATAATATTTTATAAATATACAACGTGAGGTAAAAATGAAAATATTTATAACGGGTGAAAAAGGATTTATTAGTAGAAATTTAATAGCTCACTCACCTAAAAAAATTGAAGTAATATCAGGTATACACACATTAAATGATGAAGCTGCTTTTGTTTCACAATATTCTACAGACAAAGGAGAACCTTGTGTGCACAAAAATAATGTCGAATCATGGCAAGCTTTTTTTGAAGTTAATGAAATCGATGTTGTTATACATAATGCAGCAGTTGTAGGAACAGATGTTGTTGCTTTAAACTCAAAGGAGTCAACGTTAACAAATGTGCAAGGTACTTATAATATCTGTCGTGCTGCAAAAAAAGCAGGAATTCCTGTTTGTTATATTGGGACAACTGTAATTTATGATACACAGCAGTTTCAAGAAGTGTATATTAAAGAAGAAAGCACAAGAGGACCTACAACGTTATATGGATGTCAAAAGTTATGTAGCGAAGATATAGTAAAGAGTCAAACTGATAAGTGGATGATTGTTCGACCTCTCTTTGCATATGGTGGTGAAGGTGATATGAATTCTCTTATTGCAAAGACAATTTATGGTGCGTTAAATGGCAAAGAACAAATTGATATGTTTTTGGATCCAAATAAAGTTAAAGACTATATGCATGTTAGTGATTTTTGTAGAGGTGTTTGGACGTGCATCCAAGATGGTTTGTGGTATGATGATTGGAACATAGCTTCAGAGAACCCATACACAACAAGTGAAATTGTTAGTATTATTGAAGATGTAATAGGCAGAGATCTTAGTAATGTTATTAAATGGCATCCACAAACTGACTACTTAGGTAACCATAGACTCTTATCAAGTAAACTAAAGAATATATCATCTTGGAAACCCCAGATAACTCTTAGATCTGGTATACAAATGTCATATGAAAGTATACTTAACGCAAAAGATTATAATCCACTTGCACATTTAGAAGAAGCTGAAGATCGCGATATTGACTTAACAGAATTCTTTCCGGAGGTTTAATGTCTAAAAAGAAAAATACAAATACTAAATCAAATTCAGGTGTTGATTTACTCGATAGAGAGAAGCATGATCTTAAGCCACCATCAAAATATAATGTTGTATTTTATAATGATGACTACACACCAATGGACTTTGTCTGGGCAGTCTTGATGAAGGTTTTTAGACTTGGTGCCCAGTCAGCTTATCAAGTAATGATAACAGTTCATGAGAGTGGTAAAGGTATTGCTGGAACTTATCCGAAAGGAATAGCAGATATGAAAGTAAAACAAGTAATGAACATGGCAAAAGCAGCAGGGCATCCTCTACTTTGCAAAGCGGAGAAAGCATAATGAAAAAAGAATTACAAGACAAACTATTTGAGAAATATCCAAAGTTATACAGACAGAAAGATTTAGACAAAACACAGTCTGCAATGTGTTGGGGTATATCTTGTGGTAGTGGCTGGTATAATATAATAGACAATCTAAGTGCAACAATACAAAATCGGGTTGACTACTTAAATGGTGAAGGGCAGCATACATATAGAGATTTACCTGAAGATCACCCTAAGGTAGTTTGCGAAGCTGTGCAAGTAAAAGAAAAGTTTGGTGGTTTGTGTTTTTACATTTATGGAGACGATGATGAATTTATAAATGGCGCAATTGATTTAGCAGAAAACTTATCATACAAGACTTGTGAAATGTGTGGAGCACCTGGTGCAACAAATGATGGTGGTTGGCGCAAGACGAGGTGTGACGATTGTCAAGATAAAACATGGAGAGATGATGTTTAAAGCATCCAAAGAAAAAGTAGATAAGGGTTTAGCGTTCCAAAGTGTGATGATGGATACTTTCAAAGAACACTTTGTTAATGTCATAGACAGTAGAGAACACATAATGAAACTCAAACCTAATGAGAAAGAAGTTGTCTATAATACCTACGAGTCAAAAAATGGAGATATCATGATAGAAAATGTGCATCTAGAATGTGTAACTGTTGCAAAGTCTTCAATTTTTCCAGAGACAAAGATTCAAAACTTTAAAGGAAAGAAACACTACTATGTCTTTCATCTAGATGACACAGAGGAAGTTTTTGTTGTGCCATCATATACATGGAATTGTTATATGAGAAAATGTAAAAAAGTAAGGAGGCGTGGTAGAATGTATAGGAGTTTTAAAGCTCACTATATTAAAGGATTAAGAACAAAAAAATCTTTACAAGACTTTATTCAAACAATCAAAGGAGACACGTATGAAATTCAAGCCAGGTGATATTGTAGAAACTGATAGAATTTATCGTGTAGTAAAAACAGCACTACATCGAATTAACTTAAATAATAAAATACAATTAGAAATAATTAAAGCAACAAAGACAGTAACATTTTCAAGTTCTTATGTTGTTAAAAACTTGAAAACAGGTAAGATTGAGTCGACCCAATATTGGGAAGACGAATTAACTCTGGTAAGATAATGGACTTTAAAATAGGCGATTTATTCGCATATCAAGATGAGTATTATTTTAGAAGAGGACTAGCCCGTTACGGATTAGTCCTTGATGTTATGGGAAGAATACATCATGATATTGATGATGTTTGCTTAACAGTTATGGTAGGAGGAACAGTTACAGAAGAATGGGCTTCTTTTTTAGTGAAGTTACAATGCCTCTAAGATAATTAGTATCTATAGGAGTAGTAATGTTACTAAATGAAAGACAGATTAGAAAATTAATTAGAAATATAATACTAGAAGGTAATTTTGAAGCACCGTTCGCAGGAAAGCTATCTTATTTCTTATCACACTTTTTAGCAGTACTGACTATGAAAATGGACTTATATAAAAAGAGTTCAAATACTAGGCAGATTTTAAGCGTGGCAAACAAAGGAACAATTGTCATCGATTTTACAAGAACCGCTGCAAATCAATCAGACTCAATTGCTCGAGAGATTTTAGGTAGTATTAAAATCCCCGGATCATTTCAAGGCATGTCTGGTGTTGACATTCGACTTATACGTCAAAAAATTAGAATACTTCAGAATTCTTTTCAGAAAGTATCAGCAGAGCTTGCAGCCGGTCATAGTACTCAAAAAAGTTTAGGGTCACCAGGCAAGAGAAGAGAGAGTATGCTTCGAAGTTTTAGTGGTGAAATAAAATTAAACTACCAATTAATGGCAGCTGGAAGCGCTTCTACAGACTTTGTTAGAGGAGCCTCTTACGAATCATCATTTTTGTCTAACAGAGGGCCTATAAATGTACAGACTTTAATTCCTAGAAATTTAGCAACGGCATCTAATTTTGATGGCCAGATGTACGAAAACTTGCTTAATCAATTTAAATTTGTTCTATCACATGAACTAGTTCACGCATCGCAGTTTGAAACATCAATTCAGCAAGGTACTCAAAGAGCATCAGCTGGATTAAACCAAGCAGTTTCAAATGGCATACACCCAGTTGTTTTTCTTGTAGATACACACTTACAATTCAACCCAGTAGGTGTCGGTACAATGAAAAATCCAAGTGCAACACCTCAACATTTTGTAGAATTAAGAGACGCTGCTGATATTTTAAAGGAGTTAATTAAGAATCATTTTATAAGCAAAGAAGGTGCAGCACGCATCAATCCGTTTAATCAAGCACAAATGCAAAGAGTAGTTCAAGATACACAGAATATACGCAGTGATAATTACCGCCCACTTAAAATACAGAGATATTTCAATATGTTTAAGAGGCTTCATGATCATTTTTCACCACAAGAAATTACAGCATACATTAGAGGCTGGAGACTTGAGGCACTAAACAATCTTAGCGGGAATCAAAAAGGGCAAAGAAGAGAAAATAATGCAAGAAGAGAATTTATAAGAATTATAACAGATTACTTTAACAATGTATTTATGTCAGGAGGTAATTCACCACTTCAGCATCTTAATAGGGAATTAAGACTATTGACACAAGTTGATTATAAAAATGAAGCAATTAAAGACTATCTTAAGATTTATGATATAATATATCAGCCTGTAACTGGTAAAAAACCTTCTGATCCATTGTACAATTATATTGTCAACAATCAAATTATTCAGAGTCAGCAAGGTATGGCAGACTTTTTATTTGACACTTTGGATGGAAAGACTCCTGGCATAGTTAACCCAAGAGACTATGTTAAGCAAATGCTTTCAAATATGGGTTTAACAGATGTTCCAGATTAGTTAAGTTATTAAAATGTATGATTTACAAAAAATAGTAAATAAACAACTTAGACTTAAAAAACCATTCGCTAATTTAGAAGTTGGATCACCTATTTTTTGTTTTGCTAGCACTGACACACATTTTTGGATATATTTACCTAAACCCTGGCATGGCGTCCATGAAGTACAGATTAAAAGAGATTTACTATTAAACTTGATAGAGTAAAATTTCTCGAAGGAGAATATTATGATATCAAGTTTTTTAGTGTGGTTAGCATGCACGCAAGATGTGTCTATTATAAAAAGATATGAAGATCAGGATACTTCTATTGTAGAAGTTAGTAATGAGATTAGTCCTACAAATGAACCAGATACAGAATATCAGCAAGATTTAACAAAAATTGTAGGTATATCTAGATATCACTTGAGTCAAATCTCATGTCCTGCATGTGTAGGCGCAGCTAGTGAATTTGATATCTGGGCAGAATTATTACTACATCAACCTACAAGTGGTAATTATTTTGATCACTTGCAATATATAAATGGTTGCACAACACAATTATATGATACTCATGTTAGTTCACAGCCTATCACATATAGCGGTAATACCATATTTCTAGGTGGGGATCAGACAATACAACTATATCCAAATGGACAAGGAAAATGGTTTGTGTCAGGTTTGTATGAATATCAATATATGCGCCAAACACAATACAGTATTAATGTAGGAGAAATTACAATACCTAACGCTTTTCAAACAGTTGAAGGTTTTGACTGGATTGAACCCTATACTTTACTTTGGGTTGATCCTAGTTATGCATTTGATGCACCAATTAGAAGAACAGGAATGACATTTACTTGGAGCCCAATAGTTCCAAACACACAGTTTGAAGTTATCATTGCTGTATATAGTTGGGATGGTAGCCAATTCTTAGGTGCTGTTTCCTGCTTGGAGAATGATTCTGGTGCAATGTTTATTCCGTCCACCTATTTACAATCATTTTCACCAGGAAGCTTGGTTGCTGTTCATTTAATAAGACACCGTATGGGTTCTGTCGTTTCACCTGATTTAGGTGGTACATTGCAGTCTCATATGACTTGGGAAGTTGTTGGTACAGGTTATATTGAATAAAAAA
>Ga0181585_10001167_pt1 | contig 22993 bp, 18 predicted proteins | sample 071ome_29_FD_132469 | JGI IMG/M metagenome (GOLD analysis project Ga0181585, IMG submission 132469) | Coastal salt marsh microbial communities from the Groves Creek Marsh, Skidaway Island, Georgia - 071407BT metaG (megahit assembly) | ecosystem: Environmental > Aquatic > Marine > Intertidal...
GGTTTACGGCGTTTTGTCCGCCGCCGCCGACACCGACAACTTTAATGTTTGCGGCGCCGACTGATCCTTCTGGAAGCGGTGTGTTGTGGTCAGGCATTTTCTGTTCGATCTCCCCGGCTGGTTGGTCGGGCTCTAACGGTGTTTGCAGTCGAAGGTCCGACCACAATTGCCGTCTTTGTTGAGGCAGATGTGTGGACTCTACTCAATGCAGTAGACCGAATTCCTAGCGTTTTTTTTGCGCGATTTTTCGATTTTTCCCAATCTCAATAATTTTCGTATTCAAATTGCTTCGTGGTAGCACCACGTCTACACTGGCGGCGTTTTCCCGGTGGCTCTTCACCGAAACGCATTTCATGATTGGCGACTAAAGCGCGGGAGTTGAATCGCATGAACGGTTACGAGGCAATTGCAAAGATCCTTAAGCGTGAAGGTTTTGAGTGGCTGGCTTGCTTCCCGGCGAACCCACTGATCGAAGCTGTTGCGCAAGAAGGAATCCGTCCGATCGTGTTCCGACAGGAGCGCGGTGGAATCATGGCTGCGGACGGTTTCTCCCGATTGATGGCTGAAAAAGGCAAGTACGGTGTATTCGCTTGCCAGGGTGGTCCCGGTACTGAGAACGCATTTGGCGGATTCGCTCAAGCCTGGGCCGATGCCGTGCCGGTTCTATTTATTCCAGACGGTCCTGGTACCGACAAAACCGATACCGCTCCGAACTTTTCAGGTCCTGCAAACTTCCAAGGAATCATGAAGTGGGCAGGCTCGATCAACCACGCGGAGCGTATTCCCGCGCTGATGCGACGAGCAGTTTCGGCTCTCAAGAACGGTCGTCCTGGTCCGGTAATGCTGGAAATGCAGCGTGACGTAATGGGTGACGAGGTTTCGAGCATCGATGCCTACGGAACGCCTTCACAACATGTCGTTGCTCCTGATAAGGCGGAACTGCGAGCCGCGGTAAAAGCACTTCTTGCCGCAAAGCGTCCCGTTATTTGGGCGGGTCAGGGAGTCCTTTACTCCAGTGGTTCAGACAAGTTGACAGAGCTTGCTGAACTGACCCAAATTCCGGTGATTACAACGATGCCCGGTAAATCGGCGATCGATGAGCGCCATGAGCTTTCACTTGGTGCAGCAAACCGAACAGCTCCGAAGGCTGTGTGGGAATGGCTCAAATCGAGTGATGTTTTGTTCGCTATCGGAGCCAGCCTATCGAAGACCAACTACGGAATCGACATTCCAGCTGGAAAGACTCTCATTCACTCGACCAACAACCCTCTCGACATCGACAAGGAATACCCGACTGATATCGGAATGGTTGGAGACGCTCGCAAGACTCTCTGCATGTTGGTCGATGAGATTAAGGCAGAAATCGGTGAGAACGGTCGGAAGGACGACTCTTCAACACGTGAGGCGGTTGCTCAGGTGAAGAAGGAGTGGCTCGAAGAGTGGGCTCCGCTTCTGAACTCTGACATGAATCCGATCAATCCTTACAGGTTGGTGAACGAGATTAACAAAGCAGTTGACCACGAAACGACGATCTTTACCCACGACGCCGGCCACCCACGTGACCAGGTGATGCCTTTCTACACAGCGACGGTTCCGCACAGCTATATTGGCTGGGGTAAAAGCACTCATCTTGGCTACGGAATCCCTTTGATGATTGGTGCCAAGATGGCAGACCCTTCTAAGTTCTGCGTCAACTTCATGGGTGATGCAGCATTTGGTATGTCGGGTCTCGATCTGGAAACAGCTACCCGTGCTGGTGCACCGATCACGACAATCCTGTTGAACAACGGAACGATGGGTGGTTACAACCGATCACTCCCAACAGCAATGGGTGAGTTCGGAGCTGGAAACATGACTGGCGACTACGCCGGTGTCGCTGAATCACTTGGCGGGGTTGGGATTCGCATCGAAGATCCGAATGAAATCGGTCCTGCGCTTACTCGTGCTCGGCAGATCAATTTCGACGAAGGTCGCAGCGTTCTTCTCGACGTGAAAACTCAGCAGGAACTCAAATTCTCGAATTACGCTGACTAATCGAAAACACTAGAGTGTGAATTCGGGGCAGATTCGAGTTATCTGCCCCGAATTCTTTTGACGCACTACTGTGTGAAACGGTAAGTTTTGGCAGCGAGAGAATCCGAAACAACCAGATGCCGGAGGGTTGGAATGACGAACGAGGAAGATCCAAAACATGTCGACGCAGAAGTCGTGGATGATGAAGGATCCCAAGATACCAGCATTGGTGCCACTCAGAATGTGGCCGGTCTTCTGACCTAGCTTCTTGGATGGGTCACTGGTGTTGTGTTCCTACTTATTGAAAAAGAGAACAAATTCGTACGTTTCCACGCGATGCAATCGGTGGTTGTGTTTGTTCCGATAACAATCGCCTGGGTCGTCTTCCCGTTCATCCCATTTATCGGCGGATTCCTGAGTTGGTTGTTGTCACTCGCTTCGTTGCTCCTCTGGTTGTGGCTCATGTACCAGGCGTTCCAGGGCAACCATTACAAGTTGCCAAGATTAGGTGACTACGCCGAGACTCAGTTGAAAAACATGGGATCGAACGAAATAGCGCTGTCTAGACTCCAAGACTAAAAGAAAAGCGAGGCGGTTCTGCCTCGCTTTTTTTATTTGTTCAGTTTCTTGGATTAATAGGTCAGTCAGATCCGAAAGAAGTTCGAATCCTTGTGCATGCTTCGTCTACAGCGACACGGGCGGCGTCAAAGATCCCAATTAGTTCATTGAACGCGTGAGCCATTCCGTCGTAGCGGGTGTAAACGACATCGGCTCCTGCTGATTTGAGTGCTCCGGCGTAGTCATGGGCTTCGTCAATAAGCGGGTCGAATTCGGCGGTGATAATGGTCGTTTGGGGCAACCCCGCGAGCGATTCAGCTCGGATTGGCGAGGCGTACGGGTTGTGTCCGTTGGCTTCTACGCCAGGTCCCAGGCACTGCTCCCAGAAGTAGCGCATTGAGTCTTGGGTGAGTGCAAACTAATCCCCATGTTCCTGATACGAAGGTCGGTCGAAGTCATAGTCGATTACGGGGCAAAACAACACCTGGTGCTTGATGTTGGGACCACCCCTGTCTCTCGCCATTTGTGCGACAACCGCCGTCAGATTTCCACCGGCCGAAGTTCCGGTCACCGCCACGTTGGACGCATCAACACCTAACTCATCAGCATGCTCGACCGCCCAGACTGTGGCTGCGTAGCAATCTTCCGGCGCACCAGGGAACCTTGTTTCAGGTGCGAGACGATAGTCGACTGAAACAACAACAGCATCCACTTGGTTGCACATCCGTCGTGAGGATGGATCCTCGTGATCTAGATCACCAATCAACCAGCCGCCACCGTGAAACAGCATCACCAGTGGATGCGGTCCCTGAGTGGTTGGTCGGTAGATTCGAATGGGTAAATCGCCGGCAGGACCAGGAATAGTACGGTCGGTGATCTCGCCAACTGATTCCTGGTCAGCTGGAATTGCGGCGCGCCAAACTCTCGAATTCTCCCGAGCCTGTTCGGGAGACACCTGACTGTTTGGAGCCAGGTTTAGTGCCACTCGTTTCTTTCTGAAAGCTTCGACCTGGGGGTGTAACGGCATTGATTCGGATTTCTATTTAGCGAACGAAGAAAGAATCCGTGCGGACGCCTCTTCGCATGCCTTGACCGAATCGTCGATTAGTCCGAACGAGCCATTGAAGCCATGCGTCATTCCCGCGTACTCGGTGTACTGGACGTCGACACCAGCAGCTTCGAGAGCTTTCGCGTAGTCAGCTGCTTCGTCCAACAGTGGATCGTATTCAGCCGCAATTACCGTGGCGTCCGGCAGGCCTGACAGGTCGGCGGCGCGAATCGGCGATGCGTAAGGGTTGAGTCCATCCTCTGGCGAAGCTAAGTACTGGTCCCAGAACCAGATCATTCCATCCCGGGTGAGCCCGTAGCCTTCGGCGTTCTCGTGATAGGAACTTCGTTCGAATGAGTAGTCTATGACAGGGCAGAACAGTACCTGGTGTTTTACCTTCGGACCTCCGCGGTCTCGGCACATTTGAGCAACTGCACCGGTTAAATTGCCGCCAGCTGATGTTCCTGAGAGCGCCAGTTTGCCTGCGTCTACTCCGAGTTCATCAGCATTTTCAATTGCCCAGACTGTGGCTGCATAGCAGTCTTCAGGAGCTCCTGGGAACTTGGTTTCCGGAGCAAGTCGGTAATCGACGGAGACGAGGACCGCATCGACTCGGTTGACCAATCCTCGTGACATCGAATCTTCAGTATCGAGATCACCGATTACCCAGCCACCACCATGAAAAAGCATGATTAGAGGGTGCGGTCCTTCAGTGGTTGGGCGGTAAATACGAATCGGGATGTCACCCTCGGGACCGGGAATTGTTCGTTCGGCTATCTCGCCAACTGGTTCCTGGTCGGATGGAATAGCTTCTTTTCCGGCTCGGGCGTTGGCTCGGGCTTCATCTGGGCTGACATCGCTGTTCGCGGGAAAGCCCAGAGCCTCCCGACGTTTCATAAGTTCGGCGACCTGCGGATGAAGCGGCATGAATATGTCCTGTTCTAGATATTCGAGAAAGTGCGCAGCAATTTACCAGAAGTTCTTCTCAGCACAGGGGATTTATTCAAATTTAGGGGATGTTTGCAGTAGGTATACGGGTAATCCGCAAAGTCGAATCAGATGCGCTTCAAGATACTGAAGGTGCATCAAGTAAGTCTTTTACAGGGTTGGACCGCTATGTTTCGAACGATATTCCTACTCATGATCGCCATTGTTGCGCTCTTCGCGTGCGGCGAGGTCGAATCGGCCACAGATGAAATTGAACTTGAGGGATCAGTCCTCGCTGTAGCTCCGTCACCGACTGCGGTACCAACGACGACTGTAGTCCCTGCAACGCCGATTCCAACGCAGGCCCCAACCGCAGCTGTCGCACCGTCGGCATCAAGCGTTACGAAGACGCAGGAGACGCCGGTGCCGACGGTGACGAATGAAATACCAGCGCCCGCGGTCACGCCAACTGTCGTCGCTAGAGCGACTGAAGTGCCGTCACCAGCTGCAGTCCCAACGAACATCCCGGTAGTCGATCCAACCGCAACTCCAATACCAACGACCGCTGAACTGGTTGAGTGCATCGTAGGTGGTTACATCGAAGTTCTGGAGAAAGTAAAGAGCGGAGAGTTTGATGGTACAGGCATCGATGAGCTGAGTTCGAAGCCGAGAGCCAAAGTCACTGCGTACGACAAGTATGGAGTAGCTTTCGACGATTCCGCTGGTGTGCCGAAATTAGCGACCGCCAGTTACGTGGAACTCGATGCCACATCGATGGTTTCCAAGTTCAGGTCGCACTCAGGACACGATTTTTCTGACTCATACGAAGACTGTCGGACCATGAAGCACTACACCTATTTCCGGCAGGGACTGAACTACGGCTCTCTGCCTATTTACTCACCAATTGACGGTGTGGTCGGGATGATCCAGGAAGAAGATATCGTCGAAAACGCTCATGGTGGTTGGCAGCTTTATATCGTTTCGTCAGTTGACCCTTCGATCGTGTTCCGACTATTCCACATGAAGCCAATGCCAGGAGTCGAGCCAGGGCGTACGGTCAGAGCAGGTGAGTTGATCGGTGTGAACAACGACGTCAACTACACGAACGATATTGCGGTGCAAGCTACGATGACCGACGGCATTAAGTTCATGTCTTACTTCGACTTCATGAGCGACGAGGTGTTTACCAAATACTCCGCCAGAGGCGTTGTTAGCCGTGAGTCGGCAATCATCTCCAAAGAGGTGCGTGATGCTGAACCACTTGCATGTGATGGTGAGTGGTACGTCGATCGAACCCCAGATTTCGGTGACGAAAGCGCCTGGATCACCTTGAACTAAGTTTGTTCGGGTGAACAACACGAATCGTTCGTCTTGACAAGTAACTACAATGGATCCGTTTTGAATTCAACGCGCCAGGTTTGTTCTTATTTTTGGGCAACCATGCGCACTTGTAGCAATCGTGAGACTTAGATGAAGACAACCGGATTCCGCACTCTTGTGCTGGGTACTCCCTGGCGAAACCTTACCTACTGCATTATTGAAACCGACGAAGGCATCATCGGAATTGGTGAAGCCCGAGTCCTGGGCAAGACCCACACCGTGACGCAGTATCTCGCGGACGTTGAACGTCACTTCATCGGTCACGACCCGTTTGACATTGAAGCCCTCTACCGACGTTTCACACTCCTCGACTTCGGTAAGCCAGGAGAGGTGGTCTACACCGGTCTCGCTCTTGTTGAACTCGCTTTCTGGGACATCATTGGCAAGAAGACCGGTCAGCCGGTTTACAAGTTGCTCGGTGGACAGGTTAAAGACCGTATTCCTGCTTACGCCAATGGTTGGTACACCGTCGAGCGAACACCGGAAGCCTACGCCGAGGCTGCTCGCAAGGTTGTCGACCGCGGTTACCGCGGAATGAAGTTCGATCCATTTGGTAACGGCGATATGGAGCTTGAGCGACCAGAGTTCTACCGATCACTCGACCTGATCGAGGCAGTTGCTGGAGTTGCCGGTACCCGTGCACAAATCATGATCGAAATGCACGGTCGGTTCGCGCCAGTGCAAGCTCGTGAAATCGCACGACATATTGAGAAATACAACATTGGTTGGATTGAAGAACCGGTGCGCCCAGGCGACAACCCGGCGTTGAAGTCAGTTCGACAACACACTTCGTTGCCTATCGCTACTGGCGAGCGACTGTACGGTGCACCTGAGTTCCGAGAAATATGGGGTGCACAGACGGTTGACGTTTTGCAGCCCGACATCACGCAGTCAGGTGGAATTCTCGAAACCAAGAAGATTGCTTCCACCGCTGAGTCATACTCGATCATGGTTGCACCGCACAACGTCGGTGGAATCGTGTCGACGATGGCTGCGCTTCACTTGTGTCTCACACTGCGCAACGCAAAAATACTTGAGCACTTCAACGATTTCGCCGACCCGCATGTGAAGAACGCTGGATCGGGCTACCCAGAGGTCGTCGACGGATACTTCCCGGTTCCGGACAAACCTGGTTGGGGTATCGAAATCGATGAAGATTTCATCAAGGCGAACCCGCCTGACAAAACTCCCTCAGGAGTTATCGCTGACCCAGGTCTGAACATGTTCGTGAACGCGAACTGGGCAAAGCGCGGGCAGGCTGAGTAGACGGTCCCAACCGGATTTCTTGTTTGGTGGAGCCACTCACTGGGTTCCGATTCGGCATATGAACTCGCTGGTGTATTTGTCATTCTGAGCCTGTCGAAGGATTCCGCTGCCTTGCAACCTTGCCCACACAGTTCCTCGCGCCTACACTGCCGCAATCTCAAATGATTGGCGCAAGGCGCGAGGTGTGTGATGCCAAAGATCCTGACCCAGAAGCAGGTGGACCAGTACAACCGCGATGGTTTTATCGCGGTAAAAGGGGTTTTCACCCCGGACGAGGTCAAAGAACTTCAGAACGTAACCGACGAGTTTGTCGAGAAATCTCGGGAGGTTGCGAGCCACACTGAAGTTTTCGACGTCGATCTCAAAGCGGGCCATTCGGCAGAGACGCCAAAGCTTCGTAGGATCAAGGACCCGCACAAGCATCACGCTGCCTACAACAGGGCGATGCGCAATGAAAAGCTTCTCGACATCATCGAAGACTTGATTGGTCCAGACATTCGCCACCACCACACGAAGCTGAACAACAAGGCACCCGGTGGAGGTGCGCAGGTTGAGTGGCACACTGACTGGGGTTTCTATCCCGCAACCAACGATGACATTCTCGAAATTGGCGTTGCGATTGACCCAATGACGATCGAAAACGGCGCGCTAATGGTCGTTCCCGGCTCGCATAAAGGACCTGCCTACGATCATCACGAAGACGGTGTGTTCGTAGGTGCGGTCCAAATGTCGGATGTCGACATGGATGCTGCACAGAGCATTTTGCTCGAAGAAGGTGACGTATCCATACACCACGTCCGGGCGCTTCATGGATCGGCACCAAACATGTCGCAAAACTCTCGCCGGCTGCTCCTGATGGGTTATGCCGCCGCTGACGCGTTCCCGATAGGTGGCTTTGGTGACTGGAACGTATGGCAGTCGAACATGTTGCGCGGTGAAGGTTCAAACGTCCCAAGATTCAACGGCGCGCCGGTTAGGGTCGCCGAACCGCGACCCGAAAATAAGGGTTCGATATTTGAGATTCAGGAAGAGCTTTCAATGACTCACTTCGAGGAAGCAAAGCCAACCTGATCTTTACCGCTTTTGTGAATTTGTTTATTCGAGGGGACTGACGATGCAGTTAAGCGCGGGCGATTACAAATTTGAGTGGCAGGGCGATTGGGCACAGTTGCCCTCGGGCGATTCAGTACCCAGGGGCTGGGCGCATCATGGAATGGCTTTCTCCAATCATGGCCAGATCATTAGCTTCCACCCGACTGAATCCATCGTTGTAATCCTTGAACAGAACGGTGACCTGGTGCGCTCGTTTGAAGCACCGGTAATCGAAGCGCACGGATTGACTCTCGAAACGAATGGCATTGACCAATTTATTTGGCTTGCTGACAACGGACGCAAAAGAAACCCCGACTACGACTACGAGTACATGCCCGATCCGCCAATCGGGAAAGTCGTGAAAATGTCGATGTCAGGTCAACTCGATATGGAACTCGGCGCGCCGGACATTGCTGCTTACAACGAGGGATTGTTTTCACCGACCAGCACAATCGCTTTCGACTCAAGTAAGGGCGGAAACGGCGATATTTGGGTGGCAGACGGGTACGGTCAAAGTCTCGTTCATCGGTTTACATCAGGTGGCGAGTATCTGTCGACGATAGATGGGGCGCTTGGTGCCGGACGGTTTGATTGCCCGCACTCCCTGTGGATAGACACTCGCGGTACGAACCCTGAGCTTCTCGTAGCTGACCGGGCGAACGGCAGAGTCCAGGTCTTTGACATGGAAGGCGGATACATCCGAACCATTGGAGCCGACTATTTCGATCGCCCAACCGTGTTCTGCGACTACGTTGATGATGTGGTCATTGTCGGTGAACTCAACGCTCGACTCACCTTGGTCGGGCCAAACGACGAACTTGTCGGATATCTCGGCGATAACACGCCTGTTTCGGAAGAACCCGCGTGGCCGAACGAGCCCGACGAGAACGATATTCCACGTCGTACTTCCCGCTTGCAGGCAGGTCTGTTCAACAGTCCGCACGGAATAACGTCCGACGACATCGGCAATATTTATGTCACCGAATGGCTAATCGGCGGACGCTACACCAAGCTGAACCGGGTCGGGTAAGTTTCCCTAGCCTGCCCAGTTTCCATAGACAGGGTACTGGCTGGCAATGACCTCAATGTAGGCAGGTTTGTTCGCACGGTTCGCTGCAAACGCACGCTCGAGAGCTGCGGTAACTTCACCTGGCTCGGAGACTCGTTCTGTTTGCCAGCCGATGTTCTCAATCGCCGCTGTCATGTTGATTTCGTCTGAACCAAGCACGTCGTAGGTGTACGGATCGTGTCCTTCACCCCAGAAGCCGGGTCCGTAGCCAGAGAATCCACCGTTGTTGATGTGAACAATCGTGATTCCGAGCTTCAGGCGAGTCAGCACCTCAAGGTTTCCGAGCATATAGCTCAAGGCAGCATCACCAATCACGGCAACACACTGACGGTCCGGAAACGCTAGCTTTGCGCCAGTAACTGCCGGGAAGCTGTAGCCGAGCGACGACACGTTGCCCCAACCCAAAAATCCCCTTGGGATTAGGGTTTCGTAAGCTGTACTTAGCTGATCTCGTGTATTTCCTGACTCGTGGGTGACGAACGAATTGTTGCGGTCGAGCACCTTCATGAGGTCGCCGTAAACCCGGTAAGGGTTGATCGGCTTTGCGTCGGAGTCCATCACTTCGTGGTACTGCGCAATCGCTTCATCTTTGATCGACTTCACAGTTGGTGTGACATCAGCGCGTGAAGATCCGCCGTTGAGTAGATCAGTCATTGAAGACAGCGTCGACTTTGCATCGCCAATCACCGCATGGTGGGTTGGGTACATACGGTTGATGTCGTATTCATCGATGTTGCACTGGATGATCTTTTTGTTTGTGGCGTCCGGGATTCCGTGCCCGAAACGGCCCGGTGAAATGCTTGCTCCTACAGCCAGGACGACATCGGCTTCGTCCATGAACTTAAGCACATGGTCACCTCGCACTCCTACCGACAAAGGGTGATTCTCAGGGAAGACTCCCTTGGCTTTGAGGGTGGTGATAACAGGAAGGTTCGCCTTTTCAGCGAACTCCTTTAGCTCTTCGGTCGCATTCGAGTAGAGAACACCTTCACCAACGAAAACAATCGGGCTTTTAGCCGCGTTTAGCTCATCGACCGCAATTTGAACGTCGTCTGGGTCTGGAAGCGATCGCCAACCCTTTGGCGAGCGGTAGACATCAACCGACTCGTCGTAAGTCGCAGACGCGTTAGGTATGCCTAGCACTACCGGTCCTGGTCGACCGGTTCTGAGCATCGTGAAAGCCCGGCGCATGAATTCTGGTGTGCGCTCAGGTTTGTCGAGGTAGCCGTACCACTTCGAGACACCGCGCAGGCTGGCATCTTGATCAAATCGAGTGTTCTGGGTCGATCCAGCCGGGACAGCGTCGACGATGCACAGGACAGGAGAACCATCTTCGTATGCCTGAGCGATTCCAGAGTAGGCAACTTGTTCTCCAGCGGCGTTGATTCCACCTGAGAACGTGCAAACTCCGATCTTGTCACCATTGTTCACACGTGAGTAGGCATCGGCGACGCTGACGGCGTAGCGGTCGTCACGCATCATGAGGAGTTTGAGTCCCTCTTTACCGAATGAGTTGTTGACTTTGCTGACCGGGAAGGTCGAAACCCACTCGATGCCTTCTTCTTTGAGGATGCGCGCTATGCCCGTTGCGACGTCGATTGCCATGCCAGTACTCCGAATATTCCTTGATGTGAGCTACTCTAAGGCTCGTTTCGGCGGGATTGTACTCGCATGGGCTTCCGACGGCGCAAATGGGCTCTAATTGGCGTTAGGCGCTGGCTTCGAGAACACTCGATCCGTGAAGGAAAACAGTCGACTCCATATCGATCATCGAGAACATTGGAGCGCACTGAGGTGATGACTCAGCAACTTCCGCGGCAGTCTGAGCGTGTTCAATCGACTCCCATCGTACGATCTCAACGTACTTGTCGTCGGTGGCATTAAGTAGTTTGCGGTCGATGAATCCGGGCTGAGACCTCGCCCATGCACTCACGGTCTCTGCTGCTTCCAACAGATTTTCTTTTGTCGCACCTTCGGTCGTTGAAAAAACGACGATCTCAAACGTGGAGTTATCGAGATTTGTGGTTTCTGGCATGATTGATGTTCCTCAATTTCACTTGCTTGTTTGTGAGCGGATTGCTCTGTAGAAGCTAGTTTCAAAAGGAACCCTGACAACCGTGTGTCAGGGTTACAAGGCAATATGGATCGTCTAGAACGGCTATACGAAATCATCGAATTATTGCGTTCGCGCGGTGTGACGCCGGTGTCTGTTGATGAGTTGGCGCACCACTTCGGTGTTACACAGCGGACGGTCTTTCGAGATATCTCGACCTTGAGAGATCGAGACGTCCCGATTCATGGTGAACCTGGTCGAGCTGGAGGAGTGTGGCTTGGCGACGAGTACACGATGCCACCGGTTGGTCTGAGCATAGGAGAAGCCATCGGATTGTGGCTCGCCTACCGGATTGGTGCGGCAGCTACAACCGGACTTCCTGGCGACTCTTTATCGACAGCTATGAGTAAGGTGCTCGAATCGCTCCCATCAGGTCAACGCGCGAAGTACGCGTCGATTCTTGACCGAATAGTGGTTGGCATTCCACCGTCGACCGCCACTTTGGCAGAGGTTAACCCAATTCCTTCAGCCATATATCGTGAATGTGAAAATGCGATCGTCACGTCGTATCGACTGAGGATTGACTACCTCGACCAACGCGGGAATTTCACTCAGCGAGATGTCGATCCACACGGAGTTTTAATTCAGTCACCTGTTTGGTATTTGTTGACCTACGACCATTTGCGAGACGCCCCGCGAATGTTCCGACTCGACCGGCTTCAACAGGCTACGATCGACCCGGTGCTGAGTTTCCAGCCGATTGACCCGCGTGCGTTGTTCAAAGAAATCTCCGAGCACTCTATTGAATTGACAGGGTGAGGAAGTACATGACACCTCCTATGGATCCTGAACACTGGTCGAATGGTCCTCGACACGGTGCGAGAGGCGTCGTGATGAGTGCGGGATCAATTCTTTTGCTCGAATACACCGTGGATGACGAAAAGCTTTACTTATTTCCTGGCGGAGGACACGAGCCTGGCGAAACGTTTTTAGAAACTGCTGTTCGGGAGGTGCATGAAGAGACAGGACTAACCGTCGCAGCGCGGAGATTTCTGATGGTGCACGAGTTTCAGCCGTCAAAGAATCCACCGATCCCATCCGATGTGAAAAGTGCTTACTACGGTGATGCTCATCGGGTCGATTTCTACTTTCTATGTGACGTTCTTGGATCGACCGAGCCGCATATGAACAACAATCCCGACCCTTTGCACACGGGATTTGAGTGGGTCCGACCTGACGAACTCTCCAACTGGCCCGTTGTGCCTGAGATCGACGACAAGTTAGAAGCCGCGCTCGGCACCGACTCAGATCCGTTGCTGATGGAGTAACAAAGAGTTGGCAGTTGCTTCTGAAAATTTCGAGCGAAACGCTGTTTTCTCACCTAACCGGCGATACCGGTATTTACTGACTTGTCGCTTCGGTGCTGGACCATCAGTGCTTTTCGTGATGTTGAACCCGTCGCAAGCGGACGAAAATGTTGATGACCCTACGATTCGCCGATGTATTGGATTCGCCAGGCGCGAAGGCTTTGGAAAGCTTGAGGTGGCGAACTTGTACGGATATCGAACGAGTGACCCGGACGAACTGTTTAACGAAGATGATCCAGTTGGTATCGAAAATGACATTGCTTTGGAGCAAGCGGTTATACGCGCCGACGGGGTTGTCGTTGCCTGGGGCAATCATGCTGATCCGGGGAGGGTTGCTGAGGTAAGCCGAATTCTCACATCCAAATCGAACAACACAGTTCAGTGTTTTGGATTGACTCAGCACGGTCAGCCGAGACACCCGCTGTACTTGCCTGCCGATGCCGAACTAATGGCTTTCCTGTCTACCTAACCCCAATCCTTGGAGTGGAGACCTGGAACTGACTGCGGGATTGCAGTGATGCTCTCGACCACGATATTCATGGTCCCTTCTCGGCGCGAAACCGTGCCTGTGGCGAGTAGCAACGGTTCTTTGATGATCAACTTCAACTTCTGATAGACCGCCGGCCAGACAATCAATGGTGAGTGCCCAAACTCATCTTCCAGCGTTATGAAAACAGTCTTTCCGCTTGGTTTTTGTCGACGGATAACCAAGCCTGCCACCGAAATTCGATCACCGTTCGCGTAATTTCGAACCTCACCGCTTGGGATGACATTTGAGGGCAAATGTGGACGGACGAGCTTCATCAGGTGACCTTCCGGATGAACCCCGGTTGCAGAGTACTCACCGATCATCCGGTCCCACTCTGATTCCTCTGGCAACGCCACCATGTCCTGGTCAACTGGCATTTCAAAGGCAAGCTGGCGTGAACCGTCTTTGTGCTCCCCGCGGGTGCGGTATCTAAGACCTGTCTCCCATCGGAGAAGTCGACGATTGGCTATATCTGGCGGGTCACGATCTTCTCTGACCGCAGTATCGAAGTTGTCGAGAGCGCCGGCAGCTGACAAAAGATCGAGAACTTCCTGTTGAATTCCTGCTCGCGTCATGAGATTGGCAAGCGAAGTGAACTCACCGCCTGAATCACGAGACTCAAGAATTGGAACGGCCGTGGCGTCTCGAAGTTTTGCGACGTGAGTCAGACCCATTCGCAACGCACCATTCTCGATGACAGCTTTCAAGCCACTCCGGTTCACATCGGGACCCAGAACTTTCACACCGTGACGAGACGCATCTTCCTTCAGCGTTTCCAGGTTGTAGAAGCCCATTGGCTGGTTGTTGAACAACCCCACGAAGAACTCGAGAGGGTAGTAGTGCTTGAGCCATGACATTTGGTAGGCAGTGACCCCGAAGGCGAAGGCGTGTGCTTCCGGAAACTGGTACATCCCGTGGAACTTGCCAAAAATGCGTTCTGCAGCATCGGGAGGGACACCCTTGCTGATAGCACCTTCGAGGAACTTATGCTTCCAGTGAGCCACGTGTCGCTCGTTGTTGCGACGCGTAAAGGCTCGCCGCATCTGGTCACCTTCAACTGCTGACATACCGGCAACGTACATTGCGAGCTCGCCAAGCTGATCCTGGTAGAGCGGAACGCCGTAGGTGCGACCAAGTGCTTGCTCCTCAAGCGGGTGGTCGAACTTCCAGTCGGGATCTTTACCCATGTGCCGCCTAATGAGTAATGTCACACCGTCGTTCACGCCAACACCAGGACGAACTGCGCCAACCTCCCATGCCATCTCTGTTAGATTTTTCGGTCGTAAACGAGTGACCGTTTGCATTTGAGCGGCTGATTCAATCTGGAAAACGCCAATGGTGTCAGCGTTGTGAATGTCCCGGTAAACTGCCTGGTCTTCGAAATCAATGCGAGAAATATCGGGGCGTTCTTCAGTTTGCTGCTTGATGAGGTCGAGCGCTTCTGTGAGTTGCGAAAGCGCTCCGAGCGCGAGGAAATCGATCTTCACGAAGCCGGCGTCCTCGGCAGCGTTCTTGTCCCACTGGCAAATGTATCGACCATCAATGGCGCTGCGTTGTAGTGGGACAGTTTCTGAGAGAGGGCGCGCTGAGAGGATCATCCCGCCGGGATGTTGAGCGAGATACTTCGGGAAGTGATTTAACTGCTGGGCGAGTTCGATGAGCATTTGCCACACAGGCAGATCAACTCGATCCCTGTACTCAGGCAGTTCCGCCATGCTTTGGGCAAGAACCGGAATGGAACTGTGCCCGTCGAGTCGCTTGTTCAGACGCCCTATGTCGTCTTCAGAAATGCCCAGAGCCTTTCCGAGGTCTCGAACAGCTCCTCGTATTCGGTATGTCGAGATCATTCCAGTGAGGACAGCGCGCTCGTATCCCCATCGCTGATGTATTCGCAGGATCAGTTCAGCTCGAATTTCACGCGGGAAGTCGAGGTCGATATCCGGCGGCGCGAGCTTTTCACCATCGGTTGTATCGGGTAGGAAGCGATCGAGCCGCAAGCCGAACTTGAGCGGGTCAATGTGAGATAGACCGGTCAGGTAACCAATTAGCAGAGCGACCGAAGACCCCCTACCACGACCGGGAGGGTGCTCTTCGATAGGCAAGCCAGGTTCAACGAGTCCAAGATCCTCCTGCACTTCGCGGGCAATACGAATGATGTCGTAGTACTGGAGCAGGAATCCCACAAGATTGTGTTTTTCAAGCAGATCGAACTCGCGGTCAAGCCGATCCACAACCTGGGGAGTGAGACTGCCGTATCGACGCACTGCAGCCTCTTCGCATATTTCTCGCAAATAGGTCGTTTCTGTGTGCCCGGGCGGCAGGAAGTCGTACGAAGGAAAGTCGTAGATGGCATCGGAAATCAAGTTGAAGTTGCAGCGTTCGGCGATCTTGAGTGTGTTGGATATCGCCTCAGGATGCTCGCTGAACAGCACCGTCATATCGTCGGGAGGCTTCAGGAAGAACTGGTCATTGGCTCGGCGTTCCCTGTGAGTCGCTTCCAGCGACTTGTTGTGTTTGATGGCAATTAGAGCGTCGTTCAGACGATGTCGCTCACGCACGTGGTAATGAACGTTGTTTGTCGCGACGATTCCAATACTGAGTTCTCGTCCGAGGGCTGCCATGGCTCGATTGCGCACCATGTCGCCCATAACCAGGTTTTGCTGTAGCTCCAGGAAAAAATTGCTTCTTCCAAAAACTTCGATGTAACGAGCCGCGACATTGCGGGCGCGAACACCATCATCGGAAACGAGGTGTGTTGAAATTTCTCCTCGTCGGCAACCAGAAAGGCAAATAACACCCTCTGAGTGCTCTGCGAGTAGTCGAGGATCAAGGCGAGGGTCGTTGCGTTCCTCTGCATCGACATGGGCGCGGGTGGTAAGTAGTGAAATGTTCTTGTAGCCGGTTGCGTTCTCGGCAAGCAGGGTGATGTGTGGACGCTCAGAAGGCTCGTATTGGGCGTCTACTGGATCATCAATGCCGCGTGCAAGAGTTAGCTCGATTCCAATGATTGGTTTGATGCCAAGCTCTTTTGCAGCCTGTGCGAACTCCATGGCACCGCTCACATTGTCGTGATCGGTTATTGCCAGTGCTTCAATGCCCAGCTCTTTTGCGGTTTGCAGCAGGTCCCAGGCTTCGGACGCTCCTTCCTGGAACGAGTAGTTGGTGTGGCTATGAAGTTCTGCATACCTGGTAGTAGTAGCAGTTTTGGAGGGCGAGACAGTGTTGCTTTCGTACTCGTCCTGCTGAGCCTTCTTGATACCTCTTCCACCACTGATCCAGCCTGCGTGAGACGGATTGTCTCGTTGTGCATGTGGGGCAGTATTACGACTGTTGCTCAGTGCCTCGCGTGCCTGTTTTCGTGGCGAGCGCGTTTCGTACCGCGGGTCGGTGGTATTGGCCGTGTTCTCCGATTGTCTACCGGGCGAGCCGGTGACTTCTTTTGCCTGTGGCAGTGCTTTCTCTATGTCGTCAGGCAGACTGGGCACAATGTCCTCTTATCTCGATTTCTCACACATGCGCGCGAGAGGGACCCGACAGAGTGCATCAGCGAAGCTTTAGCTCAAAGCGCAAATGACACTGCAACTCAAAGGCGGTAGTTGCAGTGCTGTACTAATACCTGATATGACATAAACGCATGAATAAAAACTCGGGCAACGCGGCTACCACTCGGAAATTGATCGAAACAACGGTTCGAATATTGGACGGTGAAGCAGTTTCAGATGATGAGCAACAGCAGGTTTTGTTGGCGGATGATTCAGAGTTCATAGCTTTTCTGAACTACCACCGAATCGGTGCAGTGCTGAACCAATATGTGTCCGGGACTGTTGAAACTCATATTGGTCGACAGGCGATCAAAGTTGCGAGCGATCTCGAAGAGTTTCGGTTAGTAGCAGAGCAAATTTCGACGGCCTACAAGCGTGACCGGATTCATTACGCGTTTTTGAAGGGTATTCAGTTGCTCGAGACTGTATATAAATCCAAGCCAGTTCGCCCCATGGGGGATGTCGACCTCCTCGTAAGCAAACAGGATGTCAGTCGGGCATGTTCGGTACTTGAAGAGTTGGGTTGCCTGTATCCAGAGAGGCAAATTGGTGCCTGGTTTTTGCGCCGATTTCACTACGAAATCACGATGCAGCGGGGTTCAGTGGACATCGACGTTCATTGGGGACTTGATCATCCATTGACACTGTATCCGGTATCAACCGAAGAACTGCTGAATTCAACAGACAAATTCTCTGTCGGAAAAGCATCGGCGAACGGGGTAAGCACTGAACACATGCTCATCCACCTAATTCTGCACCTGGATCGAGAGTCTAATCTTTCGGTACTCGACCGGGTCGGGGATGACAGACTTGAGGTGCTGCGACGGGCACAAGAGGAGGACTGGCCGTACCTGATACGAGTCCTCGATATTGTTCAGCTTCTCAGCGTGAACGCCGCGATATTCGAGTCTGGCGGTCTGTTGAGGATCCTTAGGACACACGAGATTGAGACTCCGGCATTGTATGTGCTTGAGCTCTGCCGCTTGTTGTTACCGCGATCAATGCGGAGATGGTCAGATCAAATCGATCAGCTGAAGAATCCCAGGAGATTTGGAATCTCCGAAATTGCACAACTCGTGGATTCGGCGGTTGGTAATCGCCATTTCGCCGGATTGAATATGCGGCCGATCCGAATCGTGACATTGATTGAGCTGTTGTTATTGGGCACAAACCAGTCGGGGAGTCGAACGTGGAAAGACTGCGTTCGAGGAATCTTATCGACGCCGAAGCGACTGGCCGAGATTGTCGTGCGAACTGCTTGGGGCGGATCTTGGGCAGTGTTGGGTTCTATGGCGAAATCGCTCAGATAGTTCTGCTGTTTCAAAATACACATAACGCATGGTGTGTATGTGGCCATATATCACTATAAAAACGCGGCGAATAGAACATGGCAGTCACCTAAGAGATGTTTTAGTCTTGACTAATATGCGGTAAGCGCATATCGTTCTATGCCTCACCAGGAACTCAGGGCAAGACATGGAACTCAGCAGCAAACCAACTATCGATCCGCGTAAATCAGTTATGGTCTTTGATCTGGGTGGAACCTGGTTTCGTTGTGCGGTCGTGGGCCCTGACTTCTCTGTTCACTTTGCTGAAAAAGTCCCTGCAATTACCTTCAAGAATCACCCTGAATCAACAGTTCGGGAGCTTCAGCAGAAATTAGTTCGATGGATCTTGCAGAAATTTGACTCGACCAGTGCAGGACTAAACGAACGAATAGAGAGAGTTGGAATTTCTTTCGGTGGGCCTGTCAACCACCACAACGGTGTGATCCTCGGTTCCGGTCCTGTTTGGGGTACCGAGGATTCATCATTCGATCTAACAGGAGCTCTTCTGGCAGAGGGTGGCGAGGTCGATTGGGTTGTGGTGAGCGATGTCACCGCTGCGATTGTCGACCACGTGCGTATTGAGACGGCTGGTCGGATGGACGGTCAATTTGGGCTGCTCACGGTCAGTACCGGGATTGCATACCGTTATTGGAACAATGGAGTCATCGATGCCGATCCTGAACGGGGCATCCAGGGTGAAGTTGGTCATGTTCCGATTAAGTTTGCAATGAACGGTGAAACACTCGATTTCAGATGCGACTGCGGTGGTCTAAACCACTTGAATGCCTATTGTTCAGGTGCTGGGATTGAAAACCTGAGGCGGCATAGGCAAGCGAGAGTAATCTCTGAAGCTCAGTTGGATACAGGCGAGTTCCCATCAACCGAGGAAGATGCTGTGGAACTGACCGCTGAAATGCTTGAAGCTGTTACGGATCCTGTTGCAGCTGTTGTGTCTTCAGCATTTCTACTTACCCCGTCAATTGAAAAGCTGTTTCTAACCGGTGGTGTAGTGGAAGGTCTTGGAGCCAATTACCTTCACCATCTTCGGGCAGGACTGAAAGCTCGCAACGCTTATCTCGGGTCAGGATCCGGTGCTGCAGATCGACTCCAAATAGGGGATATGGGTGGCTTCTCGTGCTTGCGAGGCGCAGCGTTCATGGCACGCCATTCAACGAGGCCGCAGTTGCGCTCAAACCGAGCATCAGTGTGGTCGGTACCGGTTCGTAAAGGTGCAAGTTATTTGGTTCACCACGAGACGGGGCTGTTCGACTGTAACGCTGCCCGAATATTGTTGTTAAATCCAGATATTCCTTATGCAAATCAACGACGTCTACTCTTTATTGACGCAAGTTTGAAGGAGTCGATTGGCAGCAAGGTTGTCAAACTGCTCAGTGATACTCGAGTGCAACTGGAAGTTGAATACATCGAGGCGAGTGAAGACAACAAAACCCTCGATACCTTATTTGATGTCCTCGAACGAATTGGACGTTTCAACCCGGACCGAAAGTCCGAGCCCCCGATAGTTGTCGGAGGTGGGGTTTTGCTGGACGTGGTGGGGCTTGCCGCAAGCTTGCACAGGCGTGGAGTGCCGATAGTTCGGGTGCCGACAACTTTGATCGGGGCTGTCGATGCAGGCATAGGGGTGAAGACTGCAGTAAACCTCAACGGGTACAAAAACCGTATTGGTACTTACTTTGGTGACACGACGACGTTTATCGATCTATCACTACTGGAAACGCTCGATCGTAGAAACCTGGCAAATGGCATGGTAGAGGTGCTGAAAATTGCCCTGGTCAAGGACTCAGGTTTATTTCTAGAGCTTGAAACTCACGCAATGAGTGTGATTGAAAAGCGGATGGCGCATCCTGCGGCCCAAGGAAGTGTGGATCAGGCAATCGATTTAATGCTCGAAGAGTTGGCTCCCAACTTATGGGAGGAGAAATTGGAGCGAGCTGTCGATTACGGCCACACGCTGAGCCCCATGATCGAGTTGGATCCTGCTCTCGATCTACTTCATGGCGAATCTGTGGCGGTAGACATGGCTGTGTTTGCCGCAATCTCAGTTGGTAGGGGACTACTCGAACAATCCGAGTTTGATCGGGTCGTACAGCTCATACATGGGCTCGGCTTGCCGGTTGGTATCAAAGGAGTCGACGCAAAGGCTCTCTGGAAGGCCTTAGAAGATGTAACGGTCCATCGAGGTGGGTTTCAGCGGCAGCCATTGATTTCAGGGCTTGGCCAAACAGTTTTCGTAAACGACATCAGCGAGCGTGAGTGTGAGAGCGCCGTCCAGATGATCACGAAAATTCTGTTGTCTGATGTTGGCGCACATGGTGTGCTGGAACCGAGCAGAGGATGACCCAAGTAAATTACGCCCTCCGAAAGTCGGACTTCCGCGGGGTCGAGCTGGTTGAAACCGCTCTGCCGGTATGCCAGGGCGATGACGTGGTGATTGCGCCAAGATACGTCGGGCTGTGCGGTACCGATTTGAACATATTGCGGGGAGGTCGTTCTGATAGCGCTCAGATACTGGGTCACGAAGGTGTCGCAGAGGTCGTACAGGCGGGAGATAACGTCCGCATTCTCTCTGTTGGGGATTGGGTCGTACTGAATCCGGTCAATCGCACGAACCAGGACGAAGTACTTGGCCACAGCTTTGACGGTCTATTTCAGTCCCGCATGAAAATTGAAAACATAGAGCAACGCCAATGGATGTATGAGTTGATACCTGAAGTGCTGAGATCGAGGGTTGGTGCCTTGATCGAGCCATTAGCGACTGCGGTCTACTCGTACGAATTGATAGGCAAACCAGACCGTGACTCCAACGTAGTGATTTTTGGGGACGGTCCTGTTGCTCTTTTGAATCTGGTACTTCTGTGGCTACGAGGCGTAACAAACATCACTTTGGTTCATGGTTCTTCAAGGCGAGTAGATTTTGCGAAATCGCTCGGGATTGAATCAACGAGGTATGTCAACTACTCGTCGTCGAACCTGACAGAAAATATTGTCGAATCATTGTATGGCTGTCCGGCAGATGTCACTCTCATATGCACGGGGCCCAACTCTGTTGAAAAGTGTGTATCAGTCTCACTCAAGTATACAAGATCGGGTGGGTTAGTAAACCTGATAGCATCCGCTATGCATCCAGTAATTAGCGTTAAATCAGGGGACCTCAATGTCGCAGCAATTCGTCGAATGAATGTTTGCGGACAGGTGTATGGCAACGGCAGTGAAGCGTTCACTACAGCCGAGGGGAGCGTGGTCAACTTTGTCGGTCAGCGAGGAACTTCGTCGTCTCACATCAGGGAAAGCATTGACCTGATTTCCAGGTACACAGGCGTGTTTAGGCGGTTCGTCACCTCACGGATCGATTTCAGGACTGCAGCCTCGTTTATCAATGATCGTGTTGAGAAGACGGTCTCAAGCAGTCGAGAGTTCTCGGACATGAAGATGATTTTGGTCAATGATTCCTAATTTCAACATTCCGCCCATGCTGTATGGGTATGTAATAATCCTCTGACTTTGCCAATCGCACTTGAAGAACTCACTGTTTCGCGTTTGAAGCACTCTCTGTATCGAGATGAGCGTGGCTTTGTAGCGTTTGCTGATGACCTCTCCAGGTCGATTGGTTCTGAATCCCTACAGCAGCAAATTTTCGATACTGCGTTTCTAATGATCAAACCCGAGGCCGTTGTTACCCGGCAAATTGAGAAGATCATCAATTTGGTTGTAGAGCGCGGCTACTATGTGAATCACGCTGTGATCGTGAGAGTAAGTCCAGATCAGGTCAGGGCGTTATGGCGATACCAGATCAATACTGCTACGCCGGAACGGGCGGAACTGATGCCTCAGGTATTGGGTGCTACGGACAGTCTCCTGGTCGGGCTAAAAAAGAACTTTGACATCGAGTTACCCGCCGCAGTAGACCTTTCAATTTCAAAAGGCCCTGCGGACCCTAGTAAACGTTTAGGTGAGCATACTAGAGATAGACTGAAAGGCATTAAAAGCAAGCTTGTAACGTACATTCATTTTCCCGAAGAACCGATCGATGTTATTCGAGAGTTAGGTGTGTTAGTAGGTGTACCTCAAGCAACAGATATCCTGCTTATAAGTTCGCCTTTGGAAGCTGATCGACTGAATGAACTGATCGAAAGTTTGTACGAGAGATGGCCGGCAACTGATTTGCAACTCAATTCCGCAAGGTATGGAGTTATCAGTACGATTTCACGGGCTGAAAGTGGGACCAGTCAAAATTTGGTGGATGAATTACTAGTCACCGACCAGCCTGATCCGCTCCTTTGGAGTCGAGTGAGAAATTTCTGGCAAGAACACGAGATGCCAGTCGACTGGAACTACCTCTGCGTTGGAGCAACCCTGGTACAGATGGACCGACCAGGCGTTGAGAAACAGCTCGCTTCGGTCGATCCAAACGATTGGTATCAACGCCTACGAGAATCAAGATCAGGAGTAACACCTAGTGCTGGCTGAACGTACAGAGTCCGACAACCGGCCGTTTGAGCTACGCGAGCATGGCGAACCGGGAGGATTTATAACGATTGAAGGCCTCGACGGTTGTGGCAAGTCAACATTGGTGCGAAAGCTGGCGGGTGAACTTGGCAAGCGTAATTACGAAGTTGTCAAAATCAGAATTCCGTCAGATCGAATGCGTAAATCCTGGATGTTCCAGTTGTTCCATCGTCAGAACAGGCGAACTGAAGTAGATCCACTCGCCTTTGAAGTCGCTTATATGGCAGATCGTATCCACATGAGCGAGAACATCGTTCTTCCAGCATTGCGAGCTGGGAAAATTGTTATCTCCGA
>Ga0181585_10001169_pt1 | contig 22982 bp, 10 predicted proteins | sample 071ome_29_FD_132469 | JGI IMG/M metagenome (GOLD analysis project Ga0181585, IMG submission 132469) | Coastal salt marsh microbial communities from the Groves Creek Marsh, Skidaway Island, Georgia - 071407BT metaG (megahit assembly) | ecosystem: Environmental > Aquatic > Marine > Intertidal...
CCTTCTCTCAGCATATTACCGTACCATTATCGCCGCGTGGCATCCATCGGCGTCCGCGATGATTTGTAACACAGACGTTAGCGTATTCTTTTCACGAAGACCACGGAGGCCCGCGAAACGTCACACTCAACATGACCCACATCCCCATACTGGACATACACTTCACGCTGTGTACACACACACACACACGGACAAACCTCATTTTTCACAAGCACCGGACAACCGGACAACTGGACACACACGACACACGAGAGGGGGGGGTGTAAATAAACAAAATCATCTGTATTGGAGATGTTTCCCATTATAGTACATACCTAATGTCCGAGAATAACAAAACACACACACACTACAGAACCAATGACGTCACCCGAACGCGCTCGTCGTCTCGACGACCGCACGTCGCTTTTGGTCTCGCGCCGAACGATTCGCCCGCTCGCGTCGTCCCTCCCTTCACTCGTCGACGCCAGCCGCGACGATGACGACGACGACGACGATGACGACGATGCGAGGGTTCTCGACCCGCCCGTGTGCCACCGCCGGTGTTCGCGCGCGTCGCGTCGCGACGACGAAAACGAAGACGATGATGAGACGTCCCGCCGGCGCGCGCGTCCTGGTGGCGGCGCGAATCGGTGCCGGTGACGATTCGTACGGATACGCCGGTGGCGATGACGACGACGTCGAGGCGTTGATGGGAAAATTGGACGCGGCGTTCGATGTCGACGATGAGGATTACGACGAGGACGAGGATGGCGACGCGGCGACGCGGGACGGCGACGGGGTTGATTCGTACGGACGGGCGGACGAGGACGAAGTGGTGATAAAGGTGGACGCGGACGCGGAGGCGGCGGATGTCGGAAACTTTGGGTTGTCTGAGACCACGGTGGCGGCGTTACGTAAACGTGGTGTGGATACGCTGTTTCCGATTCAGCAGGCGGTGTTGAAACCGGCGTTGGATGGTGGTGACGTGGTCGGACGGGCGAGAACGGGGACGGGTAAGACGTTGGCGTTTTCGTTGCCGGTGATCGAAAGGTTGCTGACTGATGGAAGCGGTCGATCGAGAAACCCGCGATGCATCGTGCTTGCGCCGACGAGAGAGTTGGCAAAGCAGGTTGAGAATGAAATCTTTCTCACTGCGCCGTCTTTGAACACGGTGTGCGTGTACGGCGGGACGCCCATCGGCGCCCAGGAAGGGAAGCTTCGTCGAGGCGTCGACATCGTCGTCGGTACCCCGGGGCGCGTCATGGATCTCATGGAGCGTGGCAGCCTCTTCCTCGGTGATATCGAATTCGTCGTTCTCGACGAAGCGGATCAGATGCTCAACGTTGGGTTTGAGGAGGATGTCGAAACTATTCTTCAAGACTGCCCAGAGACGAGACAGACGTTTCTCTTCTCCGCCACCATGCCGAGCTGGGTCAAGCAAATTACGAAGAAGTTTTTGGCCCCGCAGCACACAGTGGTTGATCTCGTTGGCGATAACAAGCAACGCGTCGCGGACACGATTGATCTCATGTCTTGCGCTGTTTCGCACGCGAATCGCACGTCCATTGTCATGGATCTCGTCACCGTGTACGCAAAGGACAAAAAGGCGATTTGCTTTACGCAAACCAAACGCGCCGCCGACGAGCTCACAGCGGCTCTCGGTCGACGCGTCGCGTCCGAAGTCCTTCACGGTGACATCGCTCAAGCTCAGCGCGAGCGTACGCTTCAAAGATTCCGCGATAACCGCTTTACTGTGCTCATCGCCACGGACGTCGCGGCCAGAGGCTTGGACATTTCTGATGTCGATCTCGTGATTCACTACGAGCTTCCGAACGATGTCGAGTCTTTTGTGCATCGATGCGGTCGCACGGGTCGCGCAGGACAATCTGGCGCCGCCATTGCGATGCACACCGATCGCGAGGGCCACATTATTCGCCGCATTAAGAAGGAGACGGGATGTGAATTCCGCACCATCGGCATCCCGTCCTCAACCGAGGTTATGGATGCGTGCGCCGTGACCGCGTCCAACTTGCTCGCGAAGGTTGATGGTGAGCTTCTACCGTACTTTACCCCGGCTGCGTCCAAGTTGTTGCCGGACGGAAGCGACAATGAGGTGACCGAGTTGTTGGCAGCCGCGCTCGCAGCGCTCAGCGGACACACTGAAGCTCCACCGCCGCGCTCGCTTCTGACTGGCGCGCCGAACTCATGCACGTACATGGTCGTCGACCGTGAAGGAACGGAGCCCGCCATTCGAGCGGGAGACTTGCTTCGTGCTCTTACTGAGATCGATCGCAAGCTCGCGGATGGTTGCGGCAAAATACGTTTCCTTGATAACAAGAACGGACTCTGCTTCGACATTGATGCTGCCTACATGAAGGATCTCGAAACCGTCACCGACTTGAACGGTTTTGAGCTCGTCGTTTGTACACAACTTCCGGCTCTCATCCCGGAGCAAACCAGAGGTGCAGGAGGCTTCGGCGGCCGAGGCGGCCGAGGCGGCGGTCGAGGTGGCCGAGGCGGCCGAGGCGGCCGAGGCGGCAGATTTTCTGGCGGTCGAGGAGGGCGCGGTGGATTCAGAGGAGATCGTAATGGTGGATTCAGAGGAGGTAGAGATGGTGGATTCAGAGGCGACCGTAACGGTGGATTCAGAGGTGACAGTGACGGTGGATTCGGAGGCGGCAGAGGTTATCGCGACGGTCCGGGCAGAGACAGCCGCCCGCGACGTGATTCTTACGGCGGCGATGGCTACGGCGGAGGAAGAGGCGGTGGCGGATACCGCGACCGCTCTCCGGCTCGCTCTGGTGGCTCTTCTTGGGGGGGATGGTCAGATTAAATCATGACTCGTGCTTCCCGTACTTGCCTGGCATCGAGCTGTACGATAACACTCTACATCCGATTGTTGTTTAGGATTCAAATAGATGGCGTAGGCGCAAACGCTCGCTCCCACGCGCGAGCGACATTATTACTTGATCTGTAACCCATGCAACGTAAATGTTTTTTCAATGCATTCGTACGTCTCAGTTCGGCTTTTATTTAATTTATGATCACCCTTTACCGCTCTACTCTGACCGATGACCTGCCTCCCGCACAACAGTCGTCACTTACCCGCGCGTTCCGGTGGATCAGCGGCAAAAACACTCGCTCGATCGCGGCGAACCCCATGAGCATCACACATATCAGCGTTTCGTGCGCTCGCACATCCCCCGCGACGCGCCACGCGGTGCGCTCTCGGGGTACACTCGCACAACCTAGACGCATCTTACGGAGCATGCGAGCATTCGCCGGTCGCGCGTTCGATCCGAACGACCCGTTGACATGGAACGCGAACGCAGACGATGACGCTGGGATGGCGGAGGTTTCAGATTTCGACGACATCGTGGCGAACGTGGAGGATTTGCAATCGCTGACAGACGCAGACTTGGCGACGCTCGTCGGAATGTCTGGCGCTCAGGTCCCACAGATGCTCGACGCCGAATCGCTCGCGGCGATGCGTGAGCAAGAGGTGAAAGAAAGCGCGCCGCTGACAGCTGCCAGTAGAATTGATCAAGGATTGAAGGAGTACGCCTCACAGGAATACGAGGCTGCGTTATCTTCTTTTCAGAGTGCGCTCAAGCTTCCGGGCAACGGACCGGTGCGATACCGCAAGTCAACCGTCGCCCCGGCTGGACCCAGCGCTGGGTTCAAGCCGAGAGAGTTGAGTGCAGGTGAGGAAATTGCCATCATGTACAATAGTGCTTGTTGCCACTGCCGGTTAGGGAACGTAGAAGAGGGATTGGTGTGTCTGAAGTCTGCGCTCGAACGCGGATATGACGAATACGGAGCCATCCGAAAAGACGCTGACATCGCGGGCCTGCGGGCCGACCCGCGCTTTGAAAAGATCATGGCGCGTTTCGAACCGCAAGGGGCGGTTGGTAAGTTGTTTGACGCCATGAATGGCCCGAAGAAGGACTCGTCTCTCATCAACAGCCTGAAGGGGCTGTTTAACAAGGAATGAGCGCCGCTTGCCGCATTTCGTGCTATAGAAAAATTTGTTATATACAAAGCCCGTCTCTAGGATTTGTTCAGCAGTGAACCGATGATGAATGCCACGATAGCTATGAAAATGGCGAGTAAATGCTCTTGTCTCACCATTATGGCCCCATTGGAGGCGAACGACTTTCTGTCAATCGCGTCTCGGGCTAAAGTGCCGACCGGAGGCTGCGGCTTGATTGCATCCGCGTGCGGCGAGCTCAAGAGCTTTGTAGTTGCCATTGCTTTTTGTACTTCTCGAGTTGTAGCCAACGCATCCTTGGCGTGGGCCCATGCGCGAGCAGATTCGGCTTCGGCCGCCTTTGCCGAAGCTTGAGCGTGAACTTTCTCTACCACCTCGATTTCCAAACGATTTATGACCTGTCGCATCGCTTCTTTCGCCGCCGTCTTCGTCTTTGCGAGCTCTCGTTTTAATTTCGAACACGACTCCTTGACGCGATCGTGTTCTTCTTTGGGGACGGAGAGCTCGGCGCGATCGTAAATCATCGACATGGCCCCTCGATGAGACGGATGCTGGTACAGAGAGCGCACGCGTTGCTGATATCCTTCGCGAATGGGTGAGCCGATCTCGCTCGCAGGTCTAGAATCACCTGGTCTGATGCCGTGACTAGCTGCAACCTGCCATGCTTCTTTGGCCGCCGCAGAGGCCGCCGCAACTTCTTGTCGGAGACGTTCATTCTCTTCGCTCAAATCGCGTGCTTGAGCTTCCGCGGTCGCTCGAGCCTGCTGCTCGAGCCATTGCTCGCCGCGGCTTGCCGAAGGCACCTGGCTGCTTGCTTCGCGCTGTTCAAGTTGGCTCTGGAGCTTTGAACATTCTTCTCGCGAAGTTGCGAGCTCGTGTCTCAACGTGTCGAGTTCTTTCTGCTGTGCCTCGTCGGAGAGACTCAGTTCGCGCAATTTTTTCTCAGAAGTTTCTAGCGCTGCCACGAGCTCTGCGGTCTGAGTTACGCTTGACGTCTTGGCAGAGAGAAGGTGATTGATTTCGCCAGACTTCTCTTCCACTTCTCTTCTCAATCGATTCGCTTCCTCTTGGAATCCTTTGCCTTTCTTGACTGCGTTTGCAAATTTGTTCTTCGCTGTCTCGATGCCAGATTTCAGCGTCCGCATTTCGGTTTCGTACGTGGCAATGTTTTCGCGCAGCTTATGCAATTCCGTCTGCGCTTGTTCACTCGAGTGTATCTGTTCGATGAGTCTCTGGCGCTCATGACTTCGATTCGACACATCGGCCCGCAGCTCTGCGATCTCAGAAACGGAAGACTCAAGTTTCGCCTTCGTCTCGGCTAGTTGATTTTGCACAGCTGCCAGGTTGTTACGCAACTCTTCGTTTGCGTTCGAATACGAAAGTTCCGCGTTCTGTGCGCGTGTCTCGTGATCTTCACGCAAGCGCGCGATTTCTTTGAGAGTTGCGTCAACACGTTGCTCGAGTTCAATTTTTGCGCCCAAAGCGTCGGTGAGACCGCTCTCTGCCTCGCCCAATCGTTCCGTGAGTTGCGCAGCTTGCTCTTGGAAAATTTTCCCTTTCTTGACGGCGTTATCAAATTTTCGCTTTTCTTTCGTCACCTGCTCACGTAATTCACTGATTAGAGAAGCACTCTTCGCTGACTCCTCTTTCGCCGCATCTGCGTCTGATTGCGCTTGTCGCGCGATTTGCAGTTCGTTCCGCACCGCGTTCAATTCAGCTTCCGTGGCCTCTGCTTGCTGTTTGAAACTCGATGCGCTCGATTTTGCTGCTGATATTTCGCGCTCTAGCTCTGTGACGCGACCGTTCGCCCGCTCGAGCTTATCTTTAAGACTCTTCACCGCAGCTTCGCTTGCGCTCGCCAGTTCACACTTTAACGAGTCGCGTGATTCGTGCAATTTGTCCATCTCAGCTTGTTTCTCAGCCATTTCTCTTCGAAGTGATTTCGCCTCTTGCTCGAATCCCTTGCCTTTCTTAACGGCGTTATCTAGCTTCTTCTTGTAGCCGTCAACCGTGGCGTGAAGACTGCGAATTTCCTCCTCGCGTTTCGACGTCTGCGCGTAGTTCTCTTCGGCGTTATTCGTGGCGGATTCAATTTCAGACGTCATTTTCTCAATCCGTTCTCGCTGTGTGACATTCTCTGATCGCAAAGAATCTGCTTCGAGCTTGAGAGCCTCGTATTCGTCGCGCTGTTCCGACGCTCGCGTGGTGAGAGCGTCGTTTCCGTCAGTCGCTCGTTGCAAATCTCCTTCTAGACTCTCCGCGCGACTGCGCAATTCGGCGCATTCGTCACGCAATTTCGCGAGGGAAATTTCCGACAGATTGGCGTCTTGCTTGGCAAGTTGAAGCTCTTCTCGCACGCTGTGCAGCTCACGCATGACGTCCTGAGACGAATTGTCGGTAGTGGACGGTTCGGGGCTCAGGAGTGCCTTTTCAGCGGCTTGCATCATCTCTTCGACCGAAAGCTCAGCCGATTCCGCTCGAGCGTTGGAATTTTCCACGCGCTCCTTCAAGGCTGCCATTTCCTTTGAGAGCTTCTCTATCACCGCATCCTTTTCTGTTTCCATGACACGGTGATTCTCTTCCGTAGCTTTCAACGCCAATTTCATCTCATCGAGTTTTGCCTTTTGCTTTCGAGCAATCGTCTCCATCTTTTCGCTCTTTTCTCGCCACACATCCCGTTGCGGATTCGTTTCGCGCGGCGCCGTCATCGTCTTCTTATCCTGCGTCGCAAGTTCAAGTTCCTTGGTTTTCGAATCCACCACCTTTTGTAACGCAATATTTTGTTCCGCGCGAGCCTTTTCCTTTGAACGAAGCGACTCGCACTCTCCTTCAAGCTCGGATATTCTCCTGCGCATCTCGTCCATTTGCGCCGACGATGAAAAAGAACCAGAGTTTGGCGCAGGCGATGGCGCCGTTGCGTCGGGCATCGCGGGTAAGTCTACGTCCCAGCTATCGAACTCGTCAGTGCTAGGTCGACGCGTCAATAGCGGTTCGTCATCCCAGTCGCGCAAAGGTGTGTTGGCGAGATCCTCCTTTGGAAGTTCCCATCGAAGAATTTGTGCGCTCGCGCAACCGGTGTACAGCACGCCCGCTTCGTCATCGTACAAGAGCGACTGCACGCTCCCCACCCGCGAGCCCGCGCACTCAAACAACAATGATCTATGCTTCACATCCCAAATCATAGCCTTTTGATCCACACCACCCGTGCACACGATACCCTTGGAAACGCGAATCACGCTCAAAATCGCGCCGGCATGTCGACCGCCAACGTTTAATTCTTCCGGAGGTCCGAGCAAATCACCGCTCTCATTCACGTACCACGCGAGCACTCTCCCATCCGCACCGGTTGTCACAATCACGCCGTCTGAGTCCACCATCGCGTGAATCGCACCGCGATGACCACCGTCACCCGCCCCAAACTCGGCGATGGGTTTGGAAACTCGCGAGCGCCAAATTCTCAGCGTCCCGTCCTCGGACCCGCTCGCGACAAACTCTTCACCCGACGACGCGTGACGCCATCCACAGACAGCATTCACCGCCTCGGGCACGCGTTTTTTCGCCTTTTCTCGCCCAGACGGACTCACCGGCGGCTGTCCAGACGCCGACCAACCTCCTTCGCCGCTGTCGCTGCCAAACCGCCAATGCGGATACTCGTCCTCACGCGTCCACGCGAACATCCTCCCTCGATCATCCCCAGCCACAATCTCCCTATCACCGGCGTCACCGAGCACACACAACGCCGAAACGCTCTCTATCCCGGCGGTGTACCGCCGCGTGACCGCCCCAGACGCCCCATCCCGAACGTATACCGTCCCTTCTGAGCCGCTCGTGGCCAACGCGCTCCCCGCGTTTGCCGACGCCAAACGCGTCGTCCCTTCCCCATCACTCGGCGACTGCGACATCAACCCCCCAGTCGACGCGTTCCACACCCGCATCGCCCCATCCGTCGACGCAGACACGATCGTCGTCGACGGAACGCCGCCACCGCATCGCAACAGGCACATAGACACGACACCACCGGTGGATTTCTCTAGCGTCAACGCCCCGCTCGAGTGTAACTTTCGCACGCCGCCGCGAACGCCCGGTCCCGCCGCGTCGCGGTCCGTCGACGACTGCGCGACAGTTCTTTTAATGAGCGAAATCATGACTGGTCGTCGTCGTCGCGTCTGGCTGAGTGACTGCGCGACGACGTGTAAAGATCGAGTCAGTCATCTTGTTCGTCGTAACGGTCGTACTCGGTATGGACGCGAAAGGGATTTACCTATTACCCTATTACAACATTACAACAATGCGATACAGATCGATGAATTGCTGGATTTGCGAGAGCGATGGACGTCTTCAATGGGTGTGCGAGGTGTGACTCATGCCTCTGCCGACGCCGATGACGATTCCGAGCGGTGATGATGGTGTCTGTCGGGTCGAAGGATGTCGGCGAGCGCCCGAACGTGACGGTGCATTTGATCCATATACGAAGCGGCGCCCTCTTTGAGATTAGACGCTGTTTCCGGCGTCGTGTCGTCGAGTTCGCAGCCGAAAACGTCAGCGGTGGGTTGGAACCTAAAGTAAGAGTCGTGCGGGCCGAGTAAGTGGCGAATGGTGGCGTCAACTTGGTTGACGTCGCACGAAGCATGAATCGTGTTGTCCAACCATCCAGGGAAACTGGAAGAGTGTGGATCGCGGATTTTCGGAACAGCGGCGCCAGTTCCGAGAGAGACGACGCAGAGTTTCCGAGACTTTGGGAAGAGGCGACGGGCTTCGAAGACTGCGACAGCGGTCGGGTTGTTGCTCGCGATGGCACCGTCGATCAGACGGATCTCAGCGTCAACGCTCGTCGGCGCGTCTGAACAATCGCGGGTGGGATCTCGAGAGACAGCGACGTCTTTTGATTCCGCCATGGAAGCGCTCAAATCGTTGCTCTCTGTACCAACGCCCGACTGTACGGGAGAATCCGTCTTTTTGTCGTGGGCGTATCCGCCTGTTCCACCGATCTCTTTCTTGACTCGCAGTTCTTCGAGAAACCAAGGCGCCGCCGTCGTCGCTCGCACCGAATCAATCAGACTCGCCCGGTGTTCCCCGGGCAAGTGTCCGAGGTGCCCGCGGACGCGACCGTCTTCGTGATACGATCGCATCAAAAACGTCGTCGCCGGAGCGCGACTGACCAAGTGCGAGACTAGACACACGTGGGGCGGCGGACTCTTTGATGCGTACCACCTCGGATGCGAAGCGACTGCGTACAGGGGTTTGTCAGCTTCTTCATTCAGTGCTTTCCTCAGCATGATTTCAAAGTTCTTCGCCTCTTCTCGCCCGCGATTGTAAATCTTCGTGGAATCGTACACTCTGGTAAGGAAACTCGAGTCTTGCTTTCGAGGAAAAATCTCTTGACCCATGCTCGTGTATAGTTCGTGCAACTCGTCAATCGTCATTCTCAAAAGCCCGGCGCCGACGGCGATGAGGCCACCGGTCGACGTGCCGACGACAAGATCAAAACAGTCACCCACGCACCAACTGTTTGATTCCTTTAAGATGCGCTCCAACATCACGAGAGTGCCAATGCCACGCATCCCTCCACCATCCAGGCTCAGCACTCGAATCGGTCTGGACTCGTTCGCTCGATGATACTCCTTGTAGGCGTCGTTCAAGATTGGTAAACCATGACTCCCGAGCGCCGCGACGATCCTCATAGACTGAGTCCAGTGCGAAGCGCCTCCTTCCAAGCTCGCGCTGCGCCACGCGTCCAAGTGTGAGTTTTCGTCCAATTGCGGGGCGGCAACTTTTTCCTTTAGTCGCTGCAAATCTGACGTCTTGGGCGAAACTCCTTCGGCGTCACTGCTGCCTTCTGGAACGCCAGCCTCGCTCGAACTGAAAGTGACTCTTCGAATCAACGCCGCAAATCCACTCTCCGTGCTGGGTGTCATCGGAGTGGCGGGCAAGTCAGAATCTTCGACAGGGAGTAAAGTGTGCGCGTCGCTCGCCTTGAATCGACCGCGGAATCGTCCGGCGATTGGAGCCTCGGTCGTCTGCGCCATGTGCGGAGGTCGATCCACACACGCGGCAAGCAATTTGCTGCCGATCCTTTCAGCGAGAATCTCAGCCGTGCCTCGAATCTGCATGTTTTCCTTCTCAATGACCAGCTCTGAGTCGTCCGAACGCAGCATCGCACGAGAAACGGACGCGTAATCGATGACAAAGCTCGGGATGTCCGTCACGTTATCAAAGTTTGGACTGGAAAAGAGCGGCTGAAGCGGAACCGACGAATGGATACGTTTCGGCCACACGAATACGACGGCTCGCGCGCCTCTATCTCGCGCGCACCACACGAGGCGCGGGGCTTGTCTGAGCATGGCTACGAAAGTCTCCCAATCGTCGTCCATTGCACACAAAAGCACCGCTCCCTCAAACAGCTCTTGCCGTTCAGGCGCGTCACCGGAGAGAGAGTCTCGCCTAACCGTGTTATCTGGAGTTCCAATGTCTTCATGTGCCAAAGGCGTGTCGGGATCGGCGTTCTCAAGTTCCGGTTCCAGCATGGTCCAATCCTTGTCCGCATTCTTCTCAGGCGAGCTGCTACCCTCCCATATTTCGTCGTACGCCTGAAGGAGCTGTTCAGTTAGGTCGAGCGAGGTGGAAGTATCATCGCCCACTCGAGCCTTTTTCGGCAGCTCAACCAAGCCACCTTTGCTGTCTGCGAGAGTGATATCTAGTATATGAATCTTGCCAGAGATCTTCTCGTTCAATGAATTGGAGCACGTCAAGCCAGAGCGAAGCGCCGTAAATGCTGACGTGAGCTCTCCACTTCTTGCCAACATGCGACAAACGGAGAGGTCAGTAAGCGCGACGTGCTCGGTCAGACGAGCAATCATATCCTTCGTTTTGCCATCGAAACCAGACGAAGATCCACTCCAGTAGACATCTATAACACGGAGTAAAGCCTCCAAGGCGCCTCGCCGAATACCTTCTGCGTACAATGAGAAGTCGTTCACCGACAAGAGCTTGAGGAAGGATTTTACATTCGCCTTCTCGAGCACTTCAAACTTTGAGTGCGATCCATCTTCTTCGATGATCGACATGACTCGTTCGGTGAGGTACTCTAACGCTCCTGCGTTCACACATTCCGCTGCGGCAAGTGGTCCGCGAGAAAGTATTATCTCAACGAGTAACATGTTGATCGTCCGAACGAGTGACTTGTCCCCTGACTTGCGCGTCGCATATTTCATCAAGGCGCGGACAAGATGGTACACGCTCGTTCTTGATTTTGTTCCACTATCGAATATCATTCCACGAATGTCTGCAATCAATTGGGCGTATCGCATCACTCGTTGTTCTTCTGACAACACGCTCCAACCTTCGCGTCCATAACTTTGCCACGGAATCGACCACTCTTTGGCGTCTTCATCCGAACCACATCGAACGAGCGTCGGATACCAAACTCCTTGAACGTTACTCAGGCAGCTGGAAATGATAGCCTTTTCCTTGGCGCCGCCAATGTGGACCCAGGTGTGCACTTCATCGTTTGCACTACCGTGCGAAAGTGCAGCCAACCCAAGAGGCTTATCCGGATTGGCGAGCGCGCGTTGAATCTCTGCGCTCACTGATGGATTGCCCTTGTCTGCGCCGAGTACTCCGACGAGCACAAGCTGCAATGCTTTCGCAATTTTTACTCCCATCTTTGTTGCGGACCCGCTCCACTGACCACTCGTCGAGATGACTAGAAAATGTTCCGCGACGCTTTTCCGCGCCACATCGACGCTACCTCCGTCAAAGAAAGCCTTCATGAACGACTGAAGAGAAGACTCAACTTCCTTCGATCGACGCGCGCCCCCACTGGTATCCCAAGTCGATTCAAATATGGGTGTGCAATATTGAGCGCAAATTACTACGACATTGATTCCCGCTTCCACTCGCCAGCCATCGTTCGTCTCGGCGACGTTCCAGTCGCCCACACCAGAAGTGCTCACACCAACCGAGTCGGTATGGAAAATGTTCGTCATGTCGCGAAGTTCCTCTCCAGAAACGTTTGTCAGCTGTTTGTCAGCGATTGCCCGCGGCGGTCGAACGTAGAAACCATCCGCGATGCGCGTGCTTCGACACGACGTCGCTTGAGAAGGATGCCCGCTCGCCTGAATTTCAAGGCGTGTCTGAGACATGTCCACCTTCACCATCGCCGTAACGTAATCAGGCATACCGATCGACTCGTCTCCAAAACTACACAGCCTGATTTGATACTCTCGATTGGGCGGAAGGTGAATCCTCTTGCGACGCGAGTCTCTCTCGATATCCGACACATCGCACAGTATTCGCACACCATCCTTCGTGTGCGTCTTCGACCCACTCTCCGCCGCGAGAATAAACACCTGCGACACCACCGCACTCACATCTTCATCCTCTCCGATCACGGGCACGACATCCACGGCGAGTTTCCACCCATCGTCGCTAGAATAATCCGCCGGAACCGCCCGCGGATCCCACCGAACCGTCGCTTCGCTTGCGCTCGTCCGCGTCACCGACACTCGTTCCGACACGATCACTCTCGTCATCGCCTCGATCGGCGGTTTCGCGTTTGTCACGCTCGCTTTCAGTTCGTACTCTCCGCTCGGCAGGTCTTCCGGGACGACCCACGACAACCGTCCTTCATCCAAAAACCGAACCGACGTCGTCGCCAATCCTTCTTTACCTTGACCCGCATCGTTGCTCTCCTCGTCGCCCTCGGGCGTGAACCGCGCCGTACCCACGACGACCGTTCTAGACGCGCGCATCCACGCGTTCGACACCGCAGATAGACTCACATCGCACTCCACGACGACGTCGTTCGCAACGGCACCGGCATCGGCGTCGCTCTTGACGTTTTCGCATCTTACGACGACGTCGACGGTTCCACCGTGTTCCCAAACCTTGCCATAACGCGGTCGACGAAAGCTCAACGATATCGTCATCGCAGTGAGGGGAAATCGAACACGCGTGCGCGCGCCGGGCGCCGCGACGTGCTCGGATCTGTGGGCGTGTTTGAGACGTTACAGTTAACACAACAAGCAGAGGAGCTAATAAAGCGAATGAATAGCAGCTTGATATCCTTTTCGTTACGAATGGTACGCTAGAGCGTAAAGACGCGACTAACCTAGAAAGCTCAAAAGACTCGAATCGATGAGATTCGGATCGCCGTCTGGGGTGGCGGGACTGCGAGGCGCGCCTGGGTGACGAGGTTGACGCGGCGGAGTGGACGACGAAACGTTCATTCGGCTCATGTCGACGGAGAGGTCATTGGGTGCTGCGTTCGACCAGACGCCCGGTCCAGCGTTAGTGGATGAATCGCCGAACGCGCTCCAGGTTGATCCGCGGGGGTTGAGGTCGGTGTTGACGCCTAACCCGCCGAGACCCCAGTCCGCGGCGCCGGCTTGCGGAGCGCGGGCGGCGCCTTCCGTCCACGTAGAGGTTTGGCCTCCCCATTGCGGGTCGGAAACCGCCGCAGACGACCACTGGTTCTGGTCCAGGGACGACGCGAAGATGTCGCCAGAGGCGGAGAAGGAGCGAGACGCCTCATTGGCAAAGACGTCACCGACTGGAAGAGAACCCATGCCTTGACCCATCGGTTGCCAGTTGCTGTTCGCGGGGCTCCAAGAGGCTGGTTGCTGACTATGAACCGGTGCCACCTGCGGCGCCGGCGGCTGGGGCGCCTGCACACCCATCGGTGGTTGCGCCGGTCCCGCGTCGGACCAACCTCTGTTTTGAACGTCCGAAGCTTGGCTACTAGGTTGCGAGCCCCATGCGCGAGGCGGTGCCGTACTCGCCTGCTGCGTCGGAAGATGTGGCGGTGCGTTGCCACCGTACGTCGCAGGTGGCCGAGGACCCGGCGGAAGAGGCGGAGGCATCGCCGCTGCGGCTGGTGGCTCGTCGTTTCCGCCGCGCGGCAACGGAACTCGGCTTTGACCAGGCGGTGGTGCAGAAGGCGGCGGTCGCGGTCCTCCAGGCGGTGGTCCGCGAGGAGGCGCTGGCTCTGAATTCATGCCGGGCACTCGCATGGCTGGCGCGGCAGCCCATGATGGCGGCGGTCCAGATGGTGGCGGCGGATTCGGTGCGTTCGTCTTCTTGTAGCGCGGATCAGCGAGCATGGAAGCACGATCTTCTTCAGCTTGCAAACGCCTCGCGAGCTCTTCATCCGTCTCCGTGTGGAACGCACTGCCGCTATCGCGTTCCGCCAGCTTTGCCGCCTCCTCAGCTTTTGCACGCTCCTTCTTCTTTTTACGCTGCGCAGCCTTTTTCGACAGACCCTCACCCGTGGTTGCGCTCTCAACCTTTGCCTCTGGTTTCTTTGCGGCTTCGAGACGCTTACGAATAGCTTCCATTTCAGCCATTTCACGCTCCGCAGCTTCCTCCGCAGCCTTGCGTAAGGCGGCTTGGCGCGCGGCAGCTTCTTCGGCGGAAGTGTCGTTAGATTTCTTCTCGGCCGCGGCTGCGCGCTCACGCTCCTCCTTCTCAGCCTGTTCTTTCGCTGCGCGCTTCTTCGCCTTCTTGCCCATGCCGGCTTCGACGACCGCATCATCGCCTTCTCCCTTTGCGTTATGTTTAGCACTAGTAGCTACTGGAGCACGGCCAGATGTGACGTACGCACTTTCTACGCTATACGGTCCCCACTCTGTGACCTCGCCAGTGTCGGGGTTGAGCCGACCCACTCTCGCCTTGAAGCAATACTTTGTCCCCGGCGTCAGCTCGTTGACCGTCACGATCGTTTTGCCTTTGATGGAGGTGAACACTATAAAGTTTTGATCTTTTTCCTTCTTGAGACTCAACTCCCAGCAGCGATCTTCCGGCAGCGTCTGCGTGGTCGACTTGGTACGATACAGATTGAGTGTGATTGAGTCATCTGTGCGCGACACCAACGTCGGGCGTTGCAGTTTCTCGAGGGGCTCAGCCGCCCGACGCGCCTCGTTCTCTTGCTTGGCTAACTCGGCCGCATATCGCGCTGCTTCTTTGCGCATCTGTTCCAAGTGTTCGAAGAGCTGATCGTCTGTCATCGGCGGTCTACCATGACTACCCCCAGCGGGCATATAGTCACCGTCTTGGCGACCAAACCAGTTACTCGGCATTCCGCGTTTGCCCCAGCCCGGCGGCCCGTTCGACCCAAAGAAGTTGTGCAAATCTGTGTACTCCTCGTCGTCATCCGTGTAATCGTCGTCGTCGTCGTAGTCATCCAGGCTAGGAATAGACTCGCCGTCACTGTCGTAGTCTCTACTGCTCACGTCGTCGTCTTCCCCACGTCTTCCAAACCCACCAGACCGTCCGCCGAACCCACCCGACGCCGCACCGAAGAAGAAACTCTCAAAGAAACTCGCCGCAAACTCCCGCATGTCCTCCGCGCTCTCGAACCGATCCAACGGAGAGTCTTCGCCCATCAAACCGTACTCCCTCGACAATGTCTCGTACGCCTTGACCACCTCTCTAAACTTCTGTTCGGCATCCGGGTCCCCTCGGCTCGTATCCGGGTGATGTTTCATCGCCAACTTCCGATACGCTTGCCTCACCGCGCTCGCATCCTCGTTCGATTCCACGTCTAGCACTCTCAACGCCTCGGCTCTTCTGCCCGCCCTATTCGTCGCGTGCGCCGGTTGTTCCGCCCAGTACGTCTCGTCCTCCGACCCTTGATCGCCTTCGACGTAATCATCCGGGAGTTCCACGATTCGTTTTCCGCTCGCCATCGCGTTCGCGCCCGACTCGTACGTCAAACGCGGCGTCGGGCTCCGTGATTCCAATGGATCTACTCACTACCCAGCGGGCGCGTCTCGAACCGCACGGGAATCACAGACGGAGCTTTACGACGCACTACGCGCGTGTGCGATCCTCCCGACGCGTCTGTCACCGACGGTCCGGGATTATTCCTCGCCGTTAGCGTGCTTCGCGTCTTTGTCTTCCCGCGTCGCGTCCTTCGTCCTCTCGCGCGACCTCGTCTGCAGACGACGTGGAGGGGTTGACACGACGTGCGTCGACTTCCGTTTTTGAGCGACCCCTCGATTCGTTGGCGAGTTATGACTCGTTGGACTCATCAAAACGGATTGAACCGGATGGATTGTAACGCGAAACGCGATGGATGGCGACGCGGAACGAGCGCTCGGGGCGGATTGAACGAGCGATGTTGTCCACCGGGGGCGTTTGTGGTTGGAAAACGCGCGTGATTCGTATGAATGTTTGAATTGAATGGATGGAGCGGACGGATATCGCGAATACGGTGCGATTTTACCAACGCTTGACGAGACCAAAGAGAAGCTGCATAAACTCGAGTGGGTTCCCGCGTTTGTTCCCACCCACCATCTTTCCGTTCGCCTGCGCTTTTTGATTAGCGAACCAGTACCGCCAACCGATGAGAAGGGCACCGGTGAAGCTCATGGAGACGAGGACAAAGGGCGCCGGTGGAGCGGCGCCTTTGCCGAGCGCGCGTAAAACTAATCCCGCCGGAACGCCAACGATCCAAGCCTTACCCGCGGTCACCGCCGCAGCGACGGCATCGTCCCCTCTCGCATCTTTCCCGAACGTATCCGCAAACTTCGACGCACCGAACCACCCGACGGCGAACGGCGCCGCTGTGGCTAACACGTCCAACGCCGCCAGTCCCTCCCCGTGATTCCCTCGTCCAATCGCCGCGAACGCCAACAACGCCACGACATCCCCACCGACGAGTTGCGCCTGTCTAAACACAATCTCGCTCTCCGTCTCCTCCACCGCGGGTTTCGCGACGCCTTGAAACCCGGTATCTTCCAGCGGGATGACTTTGATGTTCATGGTCGACTGCGGCGGCGCGACGCCCTTCGAGCCGACATCCCCCGGTCCGCTTCCATACGGCGCGCTCGCCGACGACGTCGTCGCATCCGACGGGTCTTTACGCACGAATCGTCCAACCTTCTTCTTCGGTTCCTCCTCCGACGTCGTTGTCGTCGCGTCTTCGCCTTCACCTGATGAGGCTGCGCGCTTTATCCAAACACCGCGACCGCTTCGTCGAGTCGGCACTTCGACGCGACGGGTGCCGACGGATGCCATTCGCGCGACTCCGCGCGCGGTCGTCGTCGCGCCCGAGATGACGATGGATGTCATTCGTCCGTCTGTGCGTGAGTCTGGTTGGTTTCGTCGTCGTCGTCGTCGCGCGTCGCGTTGTCGTGTGCCGCGCGTGTGTTTTGGTCACATGGATGGATGGATGTGAGGATGGTTTTGGATTTGGATGGATGCGCGTTCGCAGCCGTGCGCCGCCGGTTCGGTTCGGTTTAAGAACGAATCGTCAACGGCGCGTCTTGTGCGTCGAGCTCGGGCGCGGAGAAGTTTTTATTTCACGGATCGTCGTTGTTTGTTTTTGGTTTACACTCGCGCGAATGGAAATGGACGTCGATTCGGCTCGCGCTTAAAATAGCGGCTCACGTGGGATTGAAGGGGTTAAAGCGAATCACGTCGCGTGAAGGGGCGGTGATGACGACGACACCAGGAGTGTCGAGTGCGGCTTCGGCTTCATCGACGTCGTGCGCGGTGGTGAAACGCGCGGTGTATGGCGTAAGGACGAATATTAGAAATTCCGTGGCGTATGCGGACGACGAATCGTTGGTGCATGTCGCCGGGAGAGCGGTGGTGGTGTGCGACGCGACGAAAAGAAGGCAAAGCTTTTTACACGTGCCGAATCAAGTGAAAAGAATACGCGCGATGGCGGTGCACACTGGGTCGAAGAGCATTGCGATTGCGGTGTCGAATGGAGAGGACGCGTCGGCGGTGTTGGTGTACGACGCCGAATCGTTAAAGAAGAGAAAGAGTCTGCGACGCACCGAACGCAAGCAATCCCCGGCGACAACGACGGCGGTTACCGGTCCCTTACCTCTGACAAAATTCACGGACAGCGAGAATGACATCGACGGATTAGCGTTCTCAGCGGATGGTTCATCCGTCCTTGGTTACAACTCGAGCGTGGAGACGCTCGCGCGCTGGAACGTCGGCGACGGGTCCGTGGCGGAGCTCACGAATCAACGAGCCAGTGTCGCGTCCGGTTCCTTTCGGCGCAACGAACACACAGCTGAATCGTGCATCATCGAAGCGCAGTTTTCAGCACGCGACAAGGATGTCGTGAGTGCGATTTGTACGTCTGGCGTGTTCAAGCTGTACAGGGTGCAAGGCAAAATTATAAAGCCGTTCGTGGTGAAAGCGCTGAACGAGTTGCAAAAGGATGTGGGTCGACGAGCCGTAGCGCACGTCTGGTTAGACGATGACGATAGACACGTCGCGATCGGTACCGACGCGAACAGCGTGATTATTCTGGATGGTGAAGTGATCATGTGTACCGTGAGCATCGGCGCCGGCTCGCCCGGCGCAATGGCCATGAAAGCCTTTGGAGGCGGTTTCATCGTCGCCGGGAACGGCGGAGAGATTATCTTTGTCGAAAACGTCGGGCGGAGGGAGAGTTCGAGCGCGTTCGAGGTGTCGAAAAGACTCAATTTGATGCGCAACGGGGAAGACACGGCGACGATGAGACTTCTGAGCGACTCGTCAGCGGCGGATCAATCGTCATTTAAGCCGAGTGACGATTCAGATTCAATCGTCGCCATGGATGTCTCGCCGAGCAAAGAAAATCTCTTGTGTTGTCTCCGCAGCGGAAGCGTCTTTTCAGTTTCCCTTTCGCACATACAAATCCTGCAGGCGGACGAAATGGAGTTTAGACGCGTGTTGAACGATTCCCATCAGGATGGCATCGCCGGCATGGATGTGTGCCCGTCGCGTCAAATCATGGTGACTGTCGGTTCGAACGAACGCGTTATCAAAGTTTGGAGCTTGAAGACGAATGCGTGTGAAATCTCGGAAGTATTTCTCGACAGTCCACTGAGCGTGAGCGTGCATCCAAGCGGATGGATGATCGTGGTCGGGTTTTACGACAAGTTGCGCGTCATCCACGTATTGCGCGACCAGCTTCGAATTGTAAAGGAGTTCAATTTGAAGACTTGTCGATTGGTGCGGTTCGCCCGCGGAGGCCACATGTTTTGCGCCGCATCCGGGTCTATCATACACGTGAAACACACGTTCACGCACGAGACGCTCGCGGTGTTACACGGACACTGCGGGAAGATTAAATCGTTAACGTGGGGCGCGGGCGACGCGACGTTATTATCCACCGCCATGGACGGAGCCATTTACGATTGGGACATCATCACTGCGAGTCAATCGGACGAGCTACCTCGGCGTCGCGAGCACGTGCGGAAAGGGTGCGTGTACAATGCGACGACGCATATTCCACAAACGGGAGGAATCGTCGCGTGTTCCAACACGTCGAAACTCATTGAATTGGACCACGAATTCAACACGACAAGAGAGTTTTCATCCGAAGACGTGACGCTCACGCACGTGCAATACAACACTCGATTCCGCGCGATCTTCGCGACGACATCGATCGGAACGTTTCGAATATACAACTTTCCGTTGACTGGTGAATATTCAGAGGTACACTGCCACGTCGGATCGATTTCCGCGCTGGCTTTGAGTCAGGATGAAACGCGCGTGTACACAGCGGGTAAGGATGAATGCGTCGTCATTCACGAGTTGCAAGTCGAAGGCGCCGAAAGCTTTGAACGATTGAACGAGTCCAATACGGGTGACGACGAAATACTCGTAAAGCGAGAAGAGTTCGACGAGTTGCAAGAACGCATGCGAGAGCTTCAAACCGAACTCAAGGATCTCTCTCTTCAAAATCAGTACCAGTTGCGATTGCAAGCGGCGGAGATGAGCGACAGATTGAAATCGAGCGAAGCGACGTACGCATCGATGATCGAACACGAACGAAACCGTGTCGCTGAGCTCGAACGGGATAATGAAAGACTATCAAACGATTTAGTGGCTGAGCGCGAGCTTCTTTCGGAGGAAGCGAGCGCAGAGCTCGCACGCGTCGTCGAGGAGCACGACAGGAAGCTCTTTTCGGAGATTGAGCGAAATGAGCAATTGGTCAACGAAGCCAAGGAGGCTGAACGAGAGATGCACGCAGAACGCGACAGCATTCTCCTCGAACACCTCGAACATGTTGAAAACGTAAAGAGGGAGTTTGCAACGGAAAAGGCAGAGTTGCGTGAGGAAATTTTGAAACTCGAGCGACGGTTGGAAGCTGCATACGAAGAATTCATGCGAGCGAGAGAAATCATGGACGAAGAGGTGGAGAACGAAATCACGCAGATTAAAAGTGAGTATGAATCGCAGATGCATCAGGAGCACGAAGCCACGCTACGTTTGAGAGGGGAGAATGGCGTCTTCAAAACGAAATTGGCCACCGTCAAAGTAAATGAACACGCACTGCACGAAGACATTTCCAAGCTGGCGGATGACAAGCGGGCCATGTCGAAAGAAATCGAGAGACTCGAGCGAAAGTTAGACGAATCGCGAATGAAAATGAAAAGCCTCGAGAGCGAAATCGAAGTCAAAGGCAAAATAATTGCCACGAAGGAACGTGACATCACTCGCGAGCTCAAAAAGGTGTCAGAACTCACGAATGATATATCGCGTTTGGAGCAACAGCGCAACGACGTGCACGCTACACTCGACTCTACTAAAAACAAAATGGATGAGATGAATGGTGAAATGCTCAATTATTACGAAGCTAATCGCGCACTCGTGCGTCAAGCACAAGAGATGCGAGCGCAACGAGACGCGTTACAGAAAGAATCGGCTCGAAATCGTAAACAGGCGGACAACATGGTGGACATCGTGAAACGTTTTCAACGCGATCTCCATTCGTGCGCAAAGAACATTCAGGATGTCAAATCGCTAAAGGAGAACATCAAAAACCTGTACCACAAATACACTGGCGAGGAAGTTTTTCAGTCGATCGAAAACAAGGAGACCGTGCAAGAGATGAAGCGTCAGCGCGATCACTACGAGAAAACCATCGCGTCGCTCAAGCGCCAAATGGAAGGTGACGCTGCCGCGCGCAGAAGCGAATTTCACCGAGTGATGCGAGAAAATCAAAGTCTCCTCGAACAACTTCGAAGCGTCTAAGCTGCGTCGCGATAATCTTGTGCGTGTTAGAAGGATTTACAATATAAATTAGAGCGGTCGGTCTTCGCGGCGTCTATTCGCTTTCGCGAGAGCTTCTCAAACGTCCGAGCCATTGGAAGAAGCGGTACCTCTTGGACATTTTCCACGGCTGACCCTCCGGGAACGGCAACGAAAATCCGATGGCGTGGAAAAGACCGAAAACCCCACCGAGTCCTCCCGTGTTACCCAGCGTCCGATCCATCACGACGCCGACGGTAATCTTCTTCACCTTACCTTGTTCGTTGAACGTCATTGACAATGCTTGCGGAGGGCACACAACCTCAGTACCCGTGGCTTCGAAACGTCCCGCGAGCTTGCCAGTGTGCGTTCCCGTCGTTCTGTTTTGAAACCAAACTCGATTCGTCTCGAATGGGTCCACTCTAAAGTGGTGATAGTTGCTCTTCATGTCTGGGAAACCAGTCGTGAGGTCGAACCCACCGACAGCTTTGACGAACGCATCACGTCCCAGAGGCCCAACTACTGGCCCAATAAACTCAAAGTCTTCCGCGAGTTCATCCCCGATCGCGGCGAAGCCGGCTCGCAAGCACGTCTTACACTTGACGATGAGTTCATCCGGTTTAATCGGAAACGTGTTCGCCGGGCCGTAGAGCATGGCGTCTTCGTCGCAGACGTCGTAAATGGCGGACGGATTGGGCGCGTCGAGTTCGGTTGACGTCATCGCTTTCGGAACTGAATCGACGCGACGGTTTCGTCGCGCGTGACGAGTGGCGACGCGCGCGCCGATGGTTTGGATGGATTGCACGGTGGACATGCTCGTGTCCAGTCGGTGTTGCGACGGTTGGATGAAGCGTGCGTCTCGTTGTGATGTAATGACGCCGTGTGGCTTGCTGTGGCTGGACGTGTATGCCGTCGGAGAAGCGCGTCGTTGGTAAAACTACGAATCAATGAGTTTATTGACAATCGAAACAATATGTTTGCGCTACTATCGACGCATTTGTGTGAATGCGGGGTTGCTTGTGTTAAATCCTGACGGCGACGTCGGCTGCGCGCCGAAACCGCTTGCCTGTCCAAATCCGCCGGCGGCGGGTTGGCCGAAACCTCCAGACGCAGGTTGGCCAAATCCGCCAGATGCGGGTTGGCCGAATCCGCTAGAAGGCGCTTGACCAAAACCAGATGATACTTGGCCGAATCCGCTAGCGGCTACCTGTCCGAACCCACCAGATGATGCTTGACCGAAGCCAGACGACGATCCAAAGCCTCCAGTGGAAGCGGCGGCAGCGCCGAAACCGCTCGGTTGACTGGCGAAAGATCCGAATCCGCCTGAAGATTGAGGCGATGCCGATGCGGCGCCGAACACATTACCCGCCTGTGTAGAGGCACCAAAACCGGGCGACGATGGGGTGCCAAAGCCCGAAGATTGACCAAATGCCCCAGCGCTGCTAGTGACGGCGCCAAACGCAGACGGTTTGCCCGCAGCAGCTGCGAATCCTCCGCCCGTCGTCGCTGCCGATCCGAATCCAGTTTGGGAGCCGAATCCAACGGGCGATGCTGGCGCCCCGAACGCGGGGGAGCTTGTGCTCGCGGCGGCTCCAAAACCGGTAGACTTACCAAAGCCTCCCGGAGACGCTGGCGCTCCAAATGCAGGCGAGCTTGTGCTGGCGGCGGCTCCAAATGCGCTCGGTGTCCCGAACGCAGGCGAGCTTGTCGTCGTCGCGGCTCCAAACGAAGTCTTCGAGCCGAATGCACTGGAGCTCGCTGGGGCACCGAAAGCACTAGAACTCGCTGGCGCACCAAATGAGCTAGAGCTCGCTGGCGCGCCAAACGCACTGGAGCTCGCTGGGGCACCGAAAGCACTAGAACTCGCTGGCGCACCAAATGAGCTAGAGCTCGCTGGGGCACCGAAAGCACTAGAACTCGCTGGCGCGCCAAACGCACTGGAGCTCGCCGGGGCACCAAAAGCACTAGAACTCGCTGGCGCACCAAATGAGCTAGAGCTCGCTGGGGCACCAAATGAGCTAGAGCTCGC
>Ga0181585_10001171_pt1 | contig 22961 bp, 19 predicted proteins | sample 071ome_29_FD_132469 | JGI IMG/M metagenome (GOLD analysis project Ga0181585, IMG submission 132469) | Coastal salt marsh microbial communities from the Groves Creek Marsh, Skidaway Island, Georgia - 071407BT metaG (megahit assembly) | ecosystem: Environmental > Aquatic > Marine > Intertidal...
CGGTTTTCCACTCGGAACGAGGCGCCGTGGCCGACCACGCGGAACCCCACAGTGCGATTGTCCATGGACCATGCCATGCGGGTTGGGGCCCAGCTGCCAGACTGATAACGCTTGTAGGCGTTGATGGTAGGGGCGAAGAACAGGCAAAGCTCGGGGCTGTATTGGAGTAGTCCCGCCAAGAAGTGGTGGAAAGCCTCTGAAGGAGCCTTGCGGCGGTTGTTCCAAAAAAGATTCTTGCCACCCTGTTGCAAGGAGAGGTGAATGTGGCAGCTGTTGCCAGCCTCTTCGGTCGCAAATTTCGGCATGAAGCTGGCGGCCTTGCCTTCTCGATGGGCAATTTCTTTGATGGCCTGTTTGAAGAGTACGTGACGGTCAGCCATTTCGAGCGCTTCAGCGTATTCAACATTGACTTCGTGCTGACCTCGACTCCATTCACCTTTGCTGCATTCTACGGGAATACCAGAGGCTGAGCATTCTCTTCGGATGCTGCCTAAAACCGCTTCATCTCGGCCAGGTTGGAGCAAATGGTAATCGATCCGGTAATCGCTGGACGGGCGAAGATCCCGGTATCCCTGGTCAAAGGCTTCAGAGTAAGTGGTATCAAAGAGGTAGAATTCCAGTTCGCTTGCCATCATGGCGCGGCAACGGTGCTTGGCTAGTTCCTCGAGCTGATGCTTTAGAACCGATCTTGGGGCTTCGGCCACGCGCTTGCCATCATGATGAAGGTAATCACAGATCACCAATGCCGTGCCGGGTTGCCATGCAAGCGCTTTGAGGCTGCCTGGATCGGGTTTCATTTCATAGTCCCCAAATCCACTTTCCCAGTTGGCGACGGCAAACCCATTCTGAGGATCCATTTCCATGTTCACAGCCAGCAAATAGTTGCAGGCATGGGTTCCGTGTGCAGCCACCTGGTCGAGGTAGAAAGAAGCGGTGAATCGTTTACCAACTAAGCGGCCCAGGACATCGGGAAAGGCCACGATGACCGTGTCAATTTGTCCGCTCTTGATGCGTTGTTTGAGTGTTTGAAGGGTCATGATGGAATCCTTAGTCCTCGGCGATAAAGATGTTCTTAATTTCGCAGTATCCGTCCAGCGCGTTCATGCCCAGATCCCGGCCGATACCGCTCTGCTTGTAGCCCCCAAAAGGGGCTTCGACATGGACACTGGAGTGGGTATTGATGCTCAGGACCCCACTTTCCACCTGACGAGCCACCCTGATGGCGCGGGCCAGATGCTGTGTCCAGATGGATCCACTCAGCCCGTATGGGGTGTCGTTGACTTCCTTGAGCATGGTTGATTCGTCATGAAATCGACGGATGCAAACCACTGGTCCGAAGATTTCCTCTTTCCAACAGCGATCGGTGGTTTCGGTATCCAGAATCACAGTGGGGTTTAAGTAGTAGCCCTTGGCATACGGGCGGTCTCCTCCCCATGCCAAAGTCCTGCCATCTTGCCTGGCGCTTTGGATATAAGATTCAACGCTGGCTCGCTGTGTCGCTGAAACCATGGGGCCCAACTGAGTGCCATCTAAAAGGGGGTCTCCTACCTTGAGTGCCTGGGTCGCTTCAAGAAATCGCTCCACGAACGCATCATAGATCGAATGCTCGACAAAGATGCGGCTCCTGGCGCAGCAGTCCTGACCGGTGTTGGCAAAGACGCTCATGGGAGATTCCCTCGCAGCGCGCTCCAAGTCTGCATCGGCAAACACAATGTTGGGTGATTTACCACCAAGCTCCAATGACACTCGCTTAATACCTGGAGCTGCCAGCTCCATGATACGGGCCCCACTCTCAGTCGAGCCAGTGAAGGATACCTTGCGCACCAGTGGGTGTTTGGTAATGGCCTCACCGATGGAGGATCCTGGTCCAGGTATGACTTGAAGGACACCGGAAGGTAGGCCTGCCTCATGCGCCAGGTATCCCAGGGCTAAGGCTGTCAGGGGTGATATGGAGGCTGGTTTGAGCAGGACCGAGTTGCCAGCGGCCAGAGCTGGGGCCACTTTCCAGCAGGCTATGGGGAAGGGGAAATTCCAGGGAACGATACCGGCTACGACCCCCAAGGGTTCCCTGAGTGTCAGGTCCAGGCCCTGTTTGGCCACAGGGAGTGTCTGCCCGTATGTCTTGCTAATGGCTCCGGCATAATACTCAAAGATCCGGGACCCCAGTTCGATTTCGTCTCGGGCGTCGGCGATGGGTTTGCCGACATTCATACTCTCAATTTGAGCTAGCTCATCACGATGCGTCTTGATGGCTGCAGCGATGCCATAGAGCACATCAGCTCTTTGCCGCGTGCCAAAGGACCGCCAATGATCCTCAAAAGCACTTTGGGCTCCATCGATGGCGCGCTGTAGACAATTCAGCCCTGCTCCCTGCACTTCAGTGAATACTTCTTCACTTGCAGGGTTGATTTGGTGCAGGAGATTATCAGCGGTGCTGCCATCCACTTTGCCGTTGATGAAAGGTTGGGTGATCACAAGGCTCATAGGCAGCGCTGGTAGAGGGTTAGGAAATCCTCACGATTCATGGGGACTGGGTTGGTTTGGTGGCAGCTGTCCTTGATGGCTAAATCGGCCAGGTCATTTAATTGTTCTTGCTTCACACCATGATGGCGCAGCCCTGTTTGAATGCCGCATTGATCAATCAGCTTGGCGACCCACTCAATGATTGGGTCATCAGCTTGATCGGTTGTCTGTGGATCAAGGCCCAGTGCGGTCCCCACCCGTGCGTAAAGCCCAGGTTGGCGCTCCGCATTCCAGCGCATGACTTCAACCAAGCATATCGCATTGGCTAGTCCGTGGTGCAAATGACACAGGTTGGAGAGAGGGTGAGCCATGGAGTGGGTGGCCCCCAAATCTTTTTGGAACGCAATGCCTCCCATCATCGCTGCGACCAGCATGCCCTGGCGTGCTTCTAGGTTTTCCGGTTCGGCTACCGATTGTGCCAGATACTTGCCGATGAGCGTGATGCCCTCCAGGGCGATGCCGTCGCATAGAGGATGCCAAATGGGTGAGGTGTAGGACTCAATACAGTGAGTGAGGGCGTCCAGGCCGGTAGCGGCTGTTAGGTGCGCCGGCAGAGATGTGGTCAGACACGGATCGAGCAAGACCCGGTCAGCCAGGAGTTTGGGATGAAAAATGACTGACTTGGCGCCTGTCGATTCTAGGGTAATCACACTGCTGCGTCCTACCTCGCTGCCCGTTCCAGCCGTTGTGGGGATCGCCAGAAAGGGTGGCAGTCGATCCCAGGATGTCTGCTCAAGAGCCGCTTGATCTGCCAAGGCAAAATCGGGCTCTTGGATGAGAAGTCGGCAAACCTTGGCGACATCCAGCGCGCTGCCTCCACCCAGCCCGATGATGCCATCGCAAGCACCTTGCCGATAGGCTTCTGCTGCCCCGCGCACATCCGCTTCGATTGGGTTGGGGTGGACTTCATTGAAGACTGTGACCGGCGGCATGCCGTGAGTCTTCCCCAGAGCGTCCCTGACTTGCTCAAAGGCTGGGGTTTCAGGCAGGAATCGGTCGCAGACAACCAAAGGTTTTTCAATGCCTAGGGACTGCAGAGAGTGATGGATCTCTGCTATCAGCCCCCGACCGCAATCAATGCGGGTTGGAAAGGAGAAGCTCGTGCGATGTGTCATGATCAAACATGGGGTTCAAGGGATAATATGGTCGACAAAATTATGCAGGATTCGTTCGCTTCCTGGTGCATCGGTCAGTTCGCTAACACGATGTTCGAGATCAAAGGGGACTTCAGAGCGCCAACTCTCAATTCGGTGACGCCACAGGTATTGAATGATTTCAGCTGTGAACTCAGGGTGAAACTGAACCCCGAAAAATAGGTCGCGATAGTTGAACGCCTGGACTTGAGTTGACTGGCTAGTGGCCAGGAGCGTGCAAGCCTCAGGCAGTGCTTGGACATAATCAGCATGCCCACTGATGGCTTGAAAGTTCAGATTCAGGCCCTCAAAAAGAGGACAAGAACGCCCCTGTTCGCTCAGGGTGACAGCAGCGGTGTATAGCTGAAGCCCTTGGGGGTGTCTCGCGACCTGTCCCCCTAAGTAGCGAGCGAGGATTTGATGCCCATAGCAAACACCCAGAACAGGGATTTCGTCATTTTCACATCTTTTAAGCGTCTTCAATAAACTCAACCCAGCAGGATCCTCTCCCCAGGCATCACGCGGGGAGCCAGAAATAATGATGCCGTCGACGCCGAGCTCAAGTGCAGCATCTAAATCACCCTCGATCGAAACGGTCTTCAGCTGGATGGCAGGGCCATCTTTCAGGGCTGCTAGAAACCAACGTTCCACATTCCTGAGTTGATCCCCATCTGGGTAGACCTCAGCCCATTTCACGGCGTCGATGAGGAGCAGCCTCTTGGGTCGCATGGCGGTGGCAGGGTGGGGTAAACGTGTTGCTGTAACCCTTAGGGCTGCTGATCAATGGGAGCATTGCCGCCCTCGATACCAATGGCACGCTGGCTCAAGGCCTTGCTTTGGAGCACTTGGCTGTATCCGGGGTAGGTGACGGCGTAGGGAAAGCCTTTGCCTGTGCCTGCGGCTCCGAAGCGTCCCTGTTTGTCCACAGCTATGAAATTGATGTGGAGCTCCTCAATCGGGCGGCCATCCAAACGAGCAATACGGCGAATGGTCTCCGCACAGGCATCCTCTGGATGTAGGCCCTGACGCATGTACTCAACAACCATGAAGGAACCACAAAAACGCATCACATTCTCCCCGACTCCCGTGGCACCTGCTGCACCAATTTCATTGTCAACATAAAGCCCGCTACCCAGAATAGGGGAGTCCCCAACCCGGCCCGGTAATTTGTAAGCCAGACCACTGGTCGAACAGCCCCCAGCGAGATTGCCTTCCCCATCTAGCCCTACCAGCGCAATGGTGTCATGATTATCCTCACCCACTTCCAGGGATTGATTCTCTTTTTTCCAGGTTTTCCAGGCATCATGCTCTTCGGGGGTGAGAAGGTTGGCTGGAGCAAAGCCTTGATCTATAGCAAAAGCTCTCGCACCTTCGCCCACAAGCATCACGTGGGGGGTTTTCTCCATCACGGCCCTGGCCACCGAAATAGGATGCATGATATCCTCAATCCCGCCGACGCTACCTGCCTTGGATCCAGGTCCGTTCATGATGCAGGCATCTAATTGAACCTTGCCATTTGCCGCTGGTTTGCCGCCCGCACCGACTGATGCGTTGGACTTGTCGGCTTCGGTTAATCGGATGCCTTCCTCAATAGCATCAAGGAGAGAGCCTCCTTCAGTGTATCGTCTCAGTGAGGCTTCGTTAGCAGGTTTCCCAAAATTCCAGGTGGCAACAAACACTGGTTTTTTGGCTGCGATCAGGCCTTTTTGCTGAGCCTGGGCTGTCGGGTTGGACATCATGGAACCTCCTGCGACTGCCATGACGCCAGTGGAAAGGAACCCACGTCGAGAGCATGCTTGCATGAAGGATATGGTGAAGCAACACAGGCTTCCTTGGCAATGTATTTCATACTTATTCCCAGCAGTGACTGAGGATCCTTATAAGGTTCGGGGCAATCCGGTCTCTTTGTAATGAACCGTATCATTAAAAACGCCAAAATGAAGGGGATTACGACTTGTCGGGGGCCAGCAGGTCATATAGTTTAGGAACATGGTTGCTATCGTGACCTTGATCGTAACGGGGTCGCTCCTCATGCTTGCCGAGGTCTTCCTGCCGGGAATGATCGCTGGCATGATCGGCCTGCTCTGTTTTCTAGCCGCCATCGTGCTCAGTTATGCCACCTTCGAGGGTTCCATGCAGCACCTCGTTGCCATTGGGATTTTTTGCTTGGGATTGTTGGAATTCCTGATCTGGCTGTGGTGGTTCCCCTCCAGTCGGCTCGCAGGACAATTTATTTCCAAGGGTTCCATAGGCGTCCTCAATGTCCGCGACCCTTCGCTCCTAGGCCGTTCGGGGGTCGCTTTAACTGATCTGCGTCCGGCAGGGAGTGTGCGTCTGGATGGTGGGGAGCGGATCGATGTGGTGGCTGAGGGGGAAATGCTCAGCAAAGGGGAACATGTGAAGGTGGTCACCGCTGACGGCATTCGCATCGTGGTTCGACGGCTCGTTGCGGGGAAGCCAAGCTCGGCTTAGACTTGACACAACCGATGGTTCCAAGTGTGGGATCAGAAGCACTAAGTAAAAAAAGACATGGATACAATCGTCATTATTGGCATCGCTATTGGGGCTCTCATCATCCTAGTTGGGGGCGTGTTGCTTATTAATTTTTTCAGCATCTGGCTCAGAGCGCTCTTTGCCGGCGCCAAGGTTTCTTACACTGAGCTGATTGCACTCAAATTGCGAAGTGTTCCAGTGGGTTTGGTGGTCAATGTCCGCATCACCGCTATCAAATCAGGTTTGCCCTTGAGTACCGATGATCTGTCTACCCACTTCCTTGCAGGGGGCAATATCGAAATGGTGGTTCAGGCACTTATCGCAGCCAGGAAAGCCAACATTCATCTCGACTTTGACAGCGCCTGTGCGATTGATTTGGCAACCAAAGGGACCGGCAAGTCGGTGATTGAAGCGGTAAGAACTTCGGTCAACCCCATGGTCATCGATTGCCCTAACCCCAACGTGAGCAAGGGCACTATTGATGCGGTCTCCAAGGATGGGATCGTGATCAAGGTCCGAGCCAGAGTGACGGTTCGCACCAGTCTTGATCGCTTTGTAGGGGGCGCTACGGAGGATACGATCATTGCTCGCGTCGGAGAGGGGATCGTTTCGACCGTGGGGTCCTGCGATACTTACAAGGATGTGCTCGAGAATCCAGACCGCATCTCCAAGACCGTTTTGGGTAAATCTCTGGACAGCAATACGGCTTTCGAAATCCTTTCCATCGATATCGCCGATGTGGATGTCGGCGAAAATGTAGGCGCCAAACTTCAGGCTGAACAGGCTGATGCCAATAAGTTGATTGCTCAGGCTGAAGCCGAGGTGCGTCGTGCGGCCGCTGTAGCTACAGAACAGGAAATGGTTGCCAAGGTGGCTGAAATGCGCGCCCGGGTTGTCGAAGCTGAAGCTCAGGTTCCGCTTGCTATCTCTGAAGCATTCCGATCAGGTAATCTGGGTGTCATGGATTACTACAGGCTCAAAAATCTTCAGGCTGATACCTCCATGAGGGATGCGATTGGAAGCGATGCGGACGACGGTGATGAGCAACCTGTTGGCTGATGTCCTCATCCCGATTTTGACTGGAACATTCAATTCGTTCTGAACGCCGCATAAAATGGACTTGGGATCTTTACTGTTCCTGATTATTGCCATCCTCTCAGTGGTTGCTGATTGGATGGGCAAGCGGCGCAAGGCCCAGTCTCAGGCAGATCGATCGCATCGTTCTCCCCAGCCTGGTGGTTCTCAGTCTTCTGCTGGGATGCCCGGAAAGCCCGCCAAGACTCCTGGCTCAAGGCCGTCCCTTTTGGATCAACTTCAGCAGGAGTTGAGGAGGATGAGTCGTGAAATACAAGATCCGGAGCTGCTGGATCCGATGAGGAATCTTACCCAACCGACGGCAGAGCCTCCACCCTTACCCCGTTCTAGCAAGGAGAGAACCTCGACCCAGACTGTTCAAAATCAATTTGTCGGCAAAAAATCCCAGGTTGCGCCCAGCACCCAGTCAATCTTGTCGGGTGATGAGATGGATGCGATTCAAGCTAAAAAGCAGCAAGCGGCTCGTCGACTGGAAGAGGCCAGGAGATTGACTCGAGGTAAAAGCTCCGCCCGCCGAGCTGAGGGGGATGCTTTGAGGGGTAGCTTGGCTTCGCTACGTCGTTCATTAAGGAATCCAAAAGAGCTGAAGCGTGCTTTTGTGTTACAGACCATCCTTGAACCTCCCAAATGTCTTCGCCTTGAAGGGCAGGGCACGGGAATCGGCTCTTAAAACCATTAATTTTGACCACTCTCTAGCAACGTGATCTTCGTTTTAGCTAGAGTCAAATTGGCCGATCTGAAAGCCTAATTTGAGTCTGTCGCAGAGGCTAGGGATCGCATGGCCTCTTTGAGCGCCGGAACACCCTCATCGAAAGCCGCTGCCAGTTCGATGACTTGGACGCCTCTGATTCTACGCTTGAAGGAGCGTAGGTTAGAGACCGATTCATCCATGTCCATTTTGTTGGCGGCTACCACAAAAGGCTTGGTCAACATTTCTGGATCGTAGAGCTCGAGTTCTCGTCTAAGCTGCTTGAAATCGTCCCAGGGTTTGCGTGCGTCAACCCCTGCCATGTCAATCATCAGCACCAATGCCTTGCATCGTTGGATGTGGCGCAGGAAAGCATGCCCAAGCCCCACATTTTGATGTGCCCCATCAATCAATCCAGGGATATCGCACACAGTCATGCGGTGATAGTCACTGAATTCCATGACACCAATCTGCGGATGAAGGGTAGTGAATGGGTAAGGAGCTACCTTGGGTCTTGCTTTCGAAATAGCACTCAAAACGGTGGATTTACCCGCATTGGGGTAACCGACCAGTCCGACCTCGGCTAGGATGCGCAACTCCAGTTGGAACTTCCCTTCTTCTCCGGGTTGCCCTGGTTGAGCAAAGCGAGGGGTTTGATGTTTGGAATTGGCAAAATGCTGATTACCTAAGCCACCCCTTCCGCCACGGCATAGGAGGAACTGCTGGCCATCTTCAATCAGATCAGCCACCAACTCTCGATGTGTGCTCGCTTTGGCTGCTGCTTCTTGTTCAGCCAAATCGTCCAGATCGATCTCCAGCGCTCGTTCATCTCCTCGGTGGCGGATCAGACCAGGAGTGGCATCAGAGTCCTCGTTTTGGATGATTGACTCATCATCATCCGCGAGAGAGTCACTAACCTGACTTTGGTAAGCAGCCTCGATCATGGCATCCTGTGGGTTGACTATCCGCCAAATCGTCGTGCCGCAAGGCACTTTAACCACCACTGTAGGGCCACTTTTACCAGTCTTTCCCTTGCCCTGGCCAGGCATGCCGTTTTTGGCATGAATCTTGGGGTTGTAGTATTGGGCGATTAGGTTGTTGATATCATGACAGGCTTCAAGGACCACATCACCCCCCTTGCCACCATCTCCTCCACAGGGACCTCCTTTGGGACGAAATGCCTCACGTAGGAGCGCGACACAACCATTGCCACCGTGTCCGGCACGCACACTGATTTTTACTGAGTCAACAAACATGAGGTTCGGGAAGAAGCTGAGGCTGACAACAAAAAAGGCGAGGCCTTGAACCCCACCTTGCTTTGAATTGATTGATTTGATTCCGACTAGGGTCTAACCCGGGAATCAGAGGTGTGAACCCGACGGTGGGTTGTTCAACCAGCCGGCTGCACATTGACCCGACGGCTGCCTTTATCAAAAAGCACCTTGCCATCTGCCAGGGCAAACAGTGTCCAGTCACGCCCCTGTCCCACATTCAGACCTGGGACAAAACGACTTCCTCGCTGGCGAATGAGGATATTACCAGCCTTGACGACTTCACCGCCAAATTTTTTGACACCAAGTCGTTTGCTATTGCTGTCGCGTCCGTTTCGTGAGCTACCCTGTCCTTTTTTATGTGCCATGATGAGTGCCTTATGATGACTATGCCTTGATTTCCTTGACCTGAACCAGCGTCAACTGCTGACGGTGGCCGATCGTCTTGCGGTAGCCCTTGCGTCGACGCATCTTGTAGGAGACGACCTTGGGGCCCTTTTTGTGTAAGAGCACGTCGGCGACAACCGAGGCCGACTCCACCGTGGGCGCTCCGACCTTGAGTTGACCATCCACGCTGACCAGCAGGATTTTATCGAACGTGACGGCTTGTCCAGCCTCAACGTTTAAGCGTTCGATCTCCAGCTTATCACCGGATTTCACCCGATACTGCTTGCCACCTGTCTCTAAAACCGCGTACATAATTGAAAGTTATTCCCAAAATAGGAACCGAAAAGAAATCAAATAACGCCTAAAGTGTCAATAACTGAACTTAAAAAAATACACTTCCTAGGCTGGATTCACTTGTTTGTTCGCCCCTCGGTTCGAATTGTTGCTACTCATGGGCTTTCGCATCACAACCAAGATGCCCTGCAATCGTGAATAAGATCAAGTGGTTGTTGATGCTTGCTGGCTTTGGGGTGGCAGCTGGCATGGTTTATCGGGCTGGGGTTCGTGAACTTTTGCCCATGATTAACCGGCTCGGCTGGAATCTTGGCTGGTTGTGGCTTTATTTTTTTATCCCCATCACTTGTGCAGGGATGGCTTGGCGAGCCTTTTTTGCCTACCCCCAGTCTTACTCTGTCATCAAAGTCGTGATGGCCTCCTGGGTTGGGTTGGCTTGCAACTGGTTGTTGCCGGTTGCGCAGGTGGGTGGTGAGTTGGCCAAGGCTCGTCTCCTTAGCACGCCGTCAGAGGATATCGAGCCATGGGCTGCTGTGGTGTTGGACAAGACGTTTCAACTCATCACTCAGTGCCTATTCGCTTTGATTGGGGTTGTTCTGCTCTTGGTATTTTACTTCGACCAGGCCGCCTTGGAGTGGTCTCTGGCTGGCATTGTTTTTCTTGCCTTGCTTGCAACCGGATTCTGGAGGCTCCAGCGGCGTGGGTTGATGGGGCTTGGTAAAAGGCTGATGGACAAGGTGTTCAAGGGACAGGATGAAACCAGTCAAAGGCAACTTGCTACAGCCATGGATCAACGCATACAGGGCATGTATCATCAGCCTCGCCGCATGGTTTTGGCTTCCCTGTGGAGGATGGGCTTTCGCTTTGGCATGGCGGGGGAAGTCTACCTAATCATGGGCTGGCTTGGGCACCCCGTTGGTTACCTCGAGGCAATCGTTCTGGAAAGTTTGGGGCAGACTGTCAGGATGGCCGCTTTTATGGTCCCTGCAGGTTTGGGGGTTCAGGAGCTTACCCTGACCTTGCTAGGAAGCGCTTTGGGAATACCACCGATTGCCAGCTTATCGTTATCCATGGGTAAACGACTGCGAGAGCTTGTTGTTGGCTTACCCGTCCTGATGGGGTGGTTGATATGGTGGCGGCCAAGGTAAAAGGATGGGCCCTCATTAAATCTGGTCAGCCCGGATCGTTTGACTAACATGAGCCCCGTTATGTCCACTGTTTCAACAGGCTCTGCCACCACGCCGCATACTGTGATTTTGGTTGCCAACGGTGACCTGCGACTTTCGGCCAATCGAAAATGCTGGAAGGAGCAAAAGCTCATGGAACGTGCTTTAACTGCAGCCTTACGACGGGAAGGATGGAGGGTTCATCGAGCTCACAGCTATGATCCGATCAAGCGACACGGTTTCATTGATTCCCAGAAAATGGGTTTGGAAGTTTTTCGTCAGATTGATCCAGATGCACCCCTTCTGGTTGCCGAATCAGTCTGGCAATACAGCCAGCATCTCCTCCCTGGCCTTTTGACCCATCGCGGTCCCATCCTCACAGTGGCCAATTGGAGTGGGACATGGCCAGGTCTGGTTGGGATGCTCAACCTTAACGGGTCCCTCACGAAGATGGGCGTTGCCTACAGCACGCTTTGGAGTGAGAACTTTACAGATCGATTTTTCATTGAAGGCCTTCGGCAGTGGCTTCGCGAGGGCTGTGTCAGTCTCGATCAAAGTCATGTGCGCCCATTAGCCTTCTGCCGTGTGACCCCAGAAGAAAATCAGATTGGCCAGAGGGTTGCTAGCAAGCTTCAGCGTGAAAAGGCCATCATGGGGGTTTTTGATGAAGGTTGCATGGGCATGCACAATGCCATCATTCCTGATGAGTTGCTGAACCCGACAGGCCTATTCAAGGAGCGCCTCAGCCAGTCTGCCCTTTATGCTGCGACCCGTGAGGTGGAGGATGCCGAGGCAGAGGCGGTTTATGAGTGGCTGGTCAAAAAAGGGGTTCAGTTTCAGTTAGGCAGTCATGAAGCAGAGGAACTGACTCTTTCCCAAGTGCTGCTTCAATGCAAAATGTATGTGGCCGCTGTGCGGTTGGCCGATGCTTTTGGATGCGCCACCATTGGGATTCAGTATCAACAGGGGCTCAAGGATTTGTTGCCTGCTAGCGACCTAGTTGAAGGCTTGCTGAATAACTCAGACCGCCCGCCGGTTCGATGCAAAGAAACTGGACGCATTCTTTATGAAGGAGCCGCGTTGCCTCATTTCAATGAAGTGGACGAGTGTGCCGGTTTGGATGCCTTGTTGACGCATCGCCTTTGGCTGGATCTGGGGTGGTCACCTGAGACCACCTTGCATGATCTGCGTTGGGGTGCTGCTTACCGAGGTAAGGATGTTCAGGGATACATCTGGGTATTGCTGATCAGTGGTGCTGCCCCCCCAGCTCATTTCATTGGGGGATACAGAGGAGCTTCCAGCCAGCGTCAGCCTTCCATGTATTTTAGACTGGGCGGAGGAACCCTCAAGGGGGTCTCCAAGCCGGGATGGATCGTCTGGAGTCGCATCTTTATTATGGATCAAAAACTGCACTGTGATTTGGGGGTTGCTGAGGTGGTCAAGCTCCCAGAAAAGGAGACACAGAGGCGTTGGGAGGAAACGACCCCCCAATGGCCGATCATGCACGCGATCTTCCAAGGAATAACCCGTGATCAGATGATGGCTCGGCACAAGTCAAACCACATTCAGGTGGTGTATGCGCCCGGAAAAAAACAAGCCATGCATGCTTGTCGAGTTAAGGCTGCTGCCATGGCGGCTTTAGGTATCGAAACCTTTCTCTGTGGTGATGTGGAAGGGACGTGATAGGTTGGACTCTTCTCTCTTTCGGGTTCTTGCTCGTGCCGCTTGGCAAGCCTATCAGTCAGATCCGGATTTAAGTGCATGAAACATCCCTCCACTTGGTTGCGAGCCCTCTATGACTGGACCCTTCAATGGGCCGAACGCCCTCACGGCGTTTGGGCTCTTTTCGGCATCGCCGTGGCTGAGTCCTCGTTTTTTCCGATTCCCCCTGATGTGCTCCTCATAGCTCTGTGTGTCGGCGCAGTGAGTCGATCTTATCGCTTTGCAACCATTTGTACGGTTGGCTCGGTGCTGGGAGGCTGCCTTGGTTACGCCATTGGATACTTTGGCTATGAATGGATAGGAGAGACCATCGTCAAGGCCTACCATGGCGAGGCAGTCATGGAGCAAATCAAGCACTGGTATGACACCTGGGGGTTCTGGGGGAATCTCACAGCCGCAGTGACCCCTATTCCCTACAAGGTTTTTACCATCGCTTCAGGGGCTTTTAATTTCTCTTTTGCGAGTTTCCTATTGGCTTCGATTCTGGGTCGATCGCTCAGGTTTTTTGTCGTGGCAACACTGCTGTATTGGTGGGGGCCTTCCATCAAGGCGTTCATTGAACGTTACTTTAATTGGTGTGCTTGGGGGTTCATGATCTTGCTTGGTGGAGGCTTTTTGATCCTCAAACTGATGAGATAGCCGGTGTGATGAACCTCCAACCACAAAACAAAGCCACACTGCAGGAGGCGGTGCTCGAGGCCGGGCGTCAGGGTAAGCCGATCACCTCTGTGGATCTCTCAGCCATGACGGAGATCCGGGCCTATCATCCTGAAGACCTGACGATTACCGTGGAGGCTGGCATGCCTCTGAGCGATCTGGCTGCTGAACTCGCCAGACACGGTCAGTGGCTTCCCTTGGATCCGCCTCCTACTGAGCCATGGACCATCGGGCGTTTGATTGATGCCAATCCATCAGGCCCCAGACGACACCGCTGGGGTGTTCTCAGGGATTATGTCATTGGCATGGAGGTGATACGTGCCAGCGGTGAATGCATCCATACTGGTGGCCAGGTGGTCAAGAATGTGGCTGGTTTCGATCTAGCCAAAGTTTTCATCGGAGCAGGGGGCAGGCTGGGGATTGTAACCGCTGTTTCATTCAAGTTGCTCCCGCTTCCTTTGCTGGAACAGACCTACATCAGGCATCTGGAGCATCACGAGGAACTGAAAGAGCTGGTCGAAGCCATGCGCCAGAGAGGAGACCATCATCATGCCTGTCTCTGGGATGCTACGGCTCGCACCGATGGCACCTCCGGATTGGATCTCTGGATCGGTTTCTCTGGGCACCCCTCTGTCGTTGAAAAGCGGGCCAAAGCCCTTGGGGATCTTGGGGGGAGGTGGCAGATTTCATCGGCATGGCAGCGCGGCACTTGCGCTCTGCCAGTTCTTGAGCACGAACGTCATTTTTGGAACCGAAGATCCTGGGAATCAACTCGGATGGAGTCAGTTTTGCCGACTCGCCTTCATCATCTGATCATGGCGAGGCACCCGAGCGACGATCCCTTTGTTGCCAGATTGGGGCAGGGGATCTGCTATCATGGCAGTGGCACTGCCGGATTGCCTAAAAGGAGGCAAGGTCGCCTTGAGGATCGCTTGCGGTCCCTATTTGATCCCAATGGTGTGTTTTCAAAATTTGGGGAGGAATCGCTGGAAACATGAATCCTCAAGACCCATTTCTGGATGAGGACAAGGCCTTGGCTTGCGTGCATTGTGGCCTCTGTTTGGGTTCCTGCCCGACCTACCTTGAGACAGGTAATGAAAATGACTCTCCACGAGGGCGCATTTACCTCATGCGTTCGATCCAGAATGGTCGACTTTCCCTCAATGGTGGTAGCAGTCCTGTGACTCATCTTGATCGCTGCTTAGGTTGTCGAGCTTGCGAAACTGCCTGTCCAAGTGGTGTGGCCTACGGCCAGCTGTTGGAATCGACGAGGGATCACGTGGAACATCATGCCACTCGCTCTCTTTACCAGCGATTCCTAAGAAGATGGGTGATTGACACCCTTTTTCCCGTGCCTTGGCGATTTCGACTGGCCACTTGGCCCGCCATGCTGATTAAGCGGATGGGGCTTGAGTCGTATTTGCCTGCTCGTTTTCGCGATGCGCTTGAACTTTTACCGGATACGCCGAGTCATGCGTCCCTTCCTGCGTTGGCTCCCTGCCCGGTTCAGCCCTCTCGAGGGAAGGTGGGGCTGATCAGTGGTTGTGTCATGCCTGTTCTATATGGCAAGACGCACCTGGCGACCATTCGAATGATCCATCGGCTTGGTTTCGACGTGGTTATTCCCCCTGATCAACGTTGCTGTGGTGCTCTGCATGCCCATGGAGGCCAGTTAGCCAAGGCTCGCAACTTAGCCCGTCACAATTTGCAGGTTTTTGAGGATCAGGATTGTGACCATATTGTTGTCAATGCGGCTGGCTGTGGATCCACGCTCAAGGAATACGAACATTTGTTGGCCGAAGAACCTGGTCTGCAGCAGCAAGCTCGAGCATTTACAGGCAAGGTGAGGGATTATTCCGAATGGATCATGGAGGCTGGCTGCGAGTGGCTTGAACGGTTGGAGGCACATCGTCGCGACGGCTGGACACCACCTGCTCCACTCGATGGGCCGACTACCTTCCATGATGCCTGCCATTTAGCGCATGCTCAAAAAATAACCGAATGGCCCAGGCGGTGGGTCAGGGCCGTGGCTGGTGATCATTATGTCAACCTTCCCGAGGCCGACATCTGCTGCGGTAGTGCTGGCAGCTATAATCTCACCGAACCCGAATTGGCCCTTTCCCTGCAGCAGCGCAAAGTGAGGCATATTCAAGGAACCAAGGCGAGTCTGGTGGTCACCACCAACCCAGGGTGCATCCTTCAAATTCGTGCTGGACTGCTAAAGCAGGGGTTCAAGGAGATTGAGGTCATGCACCTGGCTGATTATTTGGACCAAGCTCTGGAGAGTCTGGCCGTTGAATGCCAGGCGCTCCCGGCTCACCAAAACCAGTGAGCCAACACGCCGATGATACCTAGAGCAGGGAGGTAATCTCCCAGGCGTGGTTTCCCGACGCCTAGGATCAGGAGGATGGAAACAAACACCATCATACCTGAGAGAGCCATCATCCCCTCTTGTATGTTTGGGGAAAAGATACCTTTGCCCAACCAGAGTGTCAGCAGGGTGAGGTTGCCCTGCCAGGCCAGAACGGGAAGGGCTGCCAGGCAGACACCTGGTCCAAAAATGCGGGTAAAGGAAAAGGCAGCAAGCGAATCCATGACGGTCTTGAGAAGCAAGATTTCTGATTGTCCTGTGGCTCCCTCCATGACGGCTCCCAGGATGGATAAGGGAGTCAGGCAGAAAAGGGCCGAGGCTACTTTAAAACCACTTTCTCCTTGAGGAGTTGCAAAAGCACGCTTCGCGAAGTGAGCGATGTGATTGAATCCGTTTTGAATGCCGATCAGTCTTCCCAAGGCGTTGCCTGCCAGGATGGCCGTGAGCAGTAAGGTGATCTGCTTGAGATGGGCTAGCATACCCCCATGAGTGGCCTCCCACAGGTAAGTCACACCGATCGCCATGGCAGCCACCGAGATAAGGAGTCTGGCACGATGTTCAAATCCCGGACCAAGATCTTTACGAAGAACCAGGGCCGCTAACGAACCCAGGATGATACCCGTTGCGTTGAGGAGTGTGCCGGTCACCAAGGAGGACCCTAGAGCATGTCCCACTCAAATCCAATGGGTTTGGGTGGGAAAGATTTCAGCGCTTGTCATGGCTACCCAAGGCTGTAGTCTGTAGGTAGATGTCCCCTCAATGCCCTTTTCAGCGCGGGCGCAATCATGCATGGCACCTGAGTCCCATGTTAGGTTACCTTGGTGTCCCTTGCTTGGCTGGCGTGCATGGAGGCTCCAAAACACTGAGTTATGTTTTGGTCTTCGTGTTGACGGCTGCAAGGTTTGCCTCGGCGCAGTCAGCACAGTCCGCGTTAGCCAATACCGGGGCAGCAACCCAAGCCGAACACTCCTTGGATTTCTGGTCGGTCAAGCCAATCCAATCGGTCCCGAGGCCCTCTGTGCGGCAGCTTGATTGGGTGAAGCAGCCGCTTGATTACCATGTGCTCGCTACCCTTGAGCAAAAGGCAATGACTCCAGCCGAGGAAGCCGACCCTCGTACCTTGGCCCGACGTGTTTTCTACGATTTGACTGGCCTGCCTCCGACTTATCAGGAGCTTGAAACTTTTCTTGGAGATCGCCATCCCGATGCTTACCGACGACTGGTGGATCGTCTGCTTGATTCCCCCCGTTTTGGTGAACGCATGGCTAGTTTATGGCTGCATCTTTCTCGCTATGCCGAGGACCAGGCGCATCAGGTGGGCAATGATATCAAACACTTTTACCCTAATGCTTACCGTTATCGCCAATGGGTGATCGACGCCTTCAATCAGGACATGCCTTACAAGGACTTCATCCGCTTGCAGTTAGCGGGAGATCTTTACGATGCCACTCATCGAGAGGACTTGGTTGCCACTGGTTTTCTTGGGCTGGGTCACAAATTTTACAATCGTGGTAGGCTGGATGTTAAAGCCGAGGAGTGGGCGGATCAGGTGGATACGGTCATGCGCACCTTCCAAGGTCTTACCGTGGCCTGTGCCCGCTGTCACGACCACAAGTTTGATCCCATCTCGGTCGAGGATTATCACGCTGTAGCGGGGATTTTTGCCAGCACCGAACTCGTCAACGTCGCCTACGACAAACCTGAGGATCAGCTTACCAAGGAGGATCGGGATGCCCACCGACACACGGCGCATGTGGTTCAGGATAAGAACCCTGAAGATCTCCCCATTTTTCTTCGTGGCAACGTGGACCAGAAAGGGGAGAAGGTGCCTCGCGGATTCCTTTCCTGGCTCAATGAAGGCCACCCCATCGCATTTGATACCCTCGAAAGTGGCCGGCGAGAGTTGGCTGAGGCCATTGCATCCCCTGACAACCCCCTCACGGCAAGGGTCTACATGAACCGCCTCTGGTCTCTCTTTTTTGGAGAAGGACTGGTCAAAACCACCAGCAATTTCGGTAAGTTGGGGGCCAAGCCTTCGCATCCAGAGTTACTGGATGACCTAGCCTTTCGATTCACTGCAAGTGGAGGCCTGACCAAGCCCATGGTTCGTGAAATGGTCTTATCGGCAACCTATCGCCAGGCTTCATTGGGTGACCCAGTGCAGGTGGCCAACGACCCTGGTAATCAATGGCTGGCTCGTATGAACATGCGACGCATGACCGTCGAAATGTGGCGCGACACGATCCTCCAGGTTTCGGGCAACTTGCAGCACCGTGGTGGGGCTTCACTGGAACTGGATGATCAAGCCAACCATCGACGAACGGTCTTTGGCAGGATCAGTCGACTTCAGCTCAACCCTTTGCTGGTTTCAATGGATTACCCAGATGCTAATGTCCATGCTGCGGACCGATCCGAAACCACCACCCCGCTGCAGAAGCTGCAGGCCATGAATAGCGATTTCGCTGTTGAGCAAGCTACCCATCTCGCAGCAGATTTGAGCGACCAGAAAGACGTCGCTCATGGAGTTGATCTGCTCTTTCGTCGTGTCCTTGCTCGTCATCCTGATGATACAGAGCTTGAGATGGCTTTGGATTATTTTCAGGCTAACCCGCATTCAAAGCGATGGGTAAACCTGGCGCATGCCCTGATGATGTCGAACGAAATGCTTTACATTGATTGACTATGAGAACCTTGCCTCTTCAAGGAAATGCCCAAGCTCCTGAACCCATCTGCCGAAGAAGGATGCTGGAGCAAACTGCTGCCGGTTTTGGTATGCTAGGTCTGGCCGGGATGGGGCAGGCAAGCACTCTCTCTGGAGTCGAAGGTCTAGGGACACCTTCATCTCCGATGCGACCCGCGCGCGCGAAGCGGATGATCTTCCTGTTCATGAACGGAGGACCTTCCCATGTCGATACCTTTGACCCCAAGCCTGCACTCGCTCGTTTCGAGGGTAGCGAGCCGACAGGGCAGCTTTACAAGAAGCCCAAGACTTCTGGTTTCATGCCCTCACCTTTTAAGTTCAGTCAGCATGGACGCAGTGGCATCCACGTCAGTGAGTCCCTTCCCGGTCTAGCAAGCGTGATTGATGAATGCTGCGTTATTCGATCCATGCATACTGACGTGCCCAACCATGAGCCGGCACTCTTGCAGATGCACACGGGCAACATTCAGCCCATCAGACCTTCATTTGGATCCTGGTTGCTTTATGGTTTGGGGACAGAGAATCAAAACCTTCCAGGCTATGTGGTCTTGCGTCCAAGTCCCAACATCGTTGTGGGTCCAGCGCTCTGGTCCAATAGCTTCCTGCCTGCTCGTTATCAGGCAACCAGTATCCAAACTGCTGACTTGAGGGTGGATCAATTGATCCGCCATATCCACCATCCTTATCAGGATCTTAGAGAGCAACGAGAGCAACTCGATCTCGTGCAGGCCTTGAACCGGCATCATCAGTCAAAGAGGCAGAAGCAAGATGATCTCGAGGCCCAAATTCAATCAATGGAGACGGCTTATCGCATGCAGATGCAGGCCACCAACACCCTCGATCTTGAACGGGAGCCCCAGTCTGTCAGAGACCTTTATGGTGATACCCCATTTGCGCAGTCCTGCCTTATGGCCCGGCGATTGGTTGAATCTGGCGTCAGGTGTGTGACTGTTTATTACACCGGCAAGAGTAATCAACCTTGGGATACCCACACCAATCACAACGATGGGCACACCAAACTCTGTCGAGACAGTGATCAGGCCACGGCTGCGCTAATCACCGATCTCAAGCAACGTGGGCTTCTAGAGGATACACTGGTCGTCTGGGGAGGAGAATTTGGACGTACGCCTTATTCGGAAACCCGCGACGACAATAAATCACCAGCGGGCCGTGACCATCATCATACCGCTTTTTCGATGCTACTGGCTGGTGGTGGGATTCAAGGAGGTCTGGCTTATGGGCAGTCCGATGAACTGGGGATGAATGCAGTGGATAAGCCCATGCATGTCCATGATTTGCATGCTACCATCCTCCACTTGATGGGGCTTGATCACGAAGCGCTTACTTATCGATACTCAGGTCGTGATTTCCGTCTGACTGATGTCCATGGAAAAGTGTGCCACGACATTATTTCCTGATTGATAAGGAGATCACAAGGTCCCGTCCTCTGCCTGGGATGGGTGGTATTCGTTTTTCTGGTGAATGAAAACGCATCCTGTTTTAACGATGAGCTGGCTGGGCCTGTGGTTGATTTCGACTTTGGCCTGTCATGCTCACATGCCCAATGTCCTGCTTATCCTGGCTGACGATTTGGGTTATGGAGATGTCCGGGCTTATCAGCCGGCAAGTCAGATCCCCACCCCTCACATTGATCATTTGGCCCACCAGGGTATGCGCTTTACCGATGCTCATACGCCCTCCTCGGTTTGCACCCCCACTCGCTACGGATTGCTGACCGGTCGCTATGCCTGGAGAACTTCGCTTAAGCGTGGGGTGCTCAATGGATACAGCCCTCCCTTGATGGATGCAAGAAGGCTAACCCTCCCACGCTTTCTCAAGGGGCATGGTTATCAAACGGCCATGGTTGGGAAGTGGCACCTGGGCTTGCATTATGCCAAGTTACCCGCGGGGCGGTCCCCTTGGCCAGAGGGAGAGATTGACTTTCACCAGCCTGTGACTCGAGGCCCCAATGATTTCGGGTTTGAAGAGAGTTTTATCATCCCAGCCTCATTGGATTTCCCTCCCTATGTTTACCTGAAAAACCAGCAGATCACTGCTCCCCCTGATCGCCTGCAGCCCCAATCGCCTTTCCCGGCTTACCTCAGAGAAGGGCCTATTGGTCAGGATTTTGTGATGAACTTAGCCCTGGATCGGATGATGGATGAAGCCATTAGTTTTCTGGAGCGTCAGCAAGGATCAGCGGATCCTTTTTTCCTTTATGTGGCTCTAAGCTCGCCGCACAAACCCGTTCTGCCTCACCCTAGATACGTCGGGTCAACCTCCCTTGGACCCTATGGCGATTTTGTGGTTCAGACTGACGCCGCAGTGGGTCGTCTGCTCACGACACTCAAGACCACGGGAAAGTTTCAGGAAACCATGGTGATTTTTACCAGCGATAATGGTTCATTCATGAAACGGGCTGAGAATACCGACCATGTTGAGGACAGTTCAGTGCAGGGCTACCGACCAGCTCACCACCTTTCAAATGGTCCTTGGCGTGGAACCAAAGCTGATATCTGGGAAGGAGGTCACCGAGTGCCTTTCTTAATCCGCTATCCACCGCTGATTCAAGCCGGTTCGATCTGTGGGCAAACCATCTGCCTGACTGATGTATTTGCCACCATCGCGGCTTTGATCGAGCGTCCCATTCCCGAGGGTGAGGGGCAGGATAGTCATACCTTTGCAGCATTACTCAACCAGGCCAATGCAGACCATGTTCGCCCACCTGTGGTCCACCACTCGGCTGCTGGCATGTTTGCCATTCGCAGCGGCCCTTGGAAATTGGTGCTTGGCAATGGTAGCGGAGGGCGAGAACTGCCAAGGGGTAAGGAATTTTCCCGCCCTTACGCCCTGTTTGACCTTTCAAATGATCCATCTGAATCCATGAATCTGGCCTCGCGCTATCCGGAAAAAGTGAAAGAGCTGGAACAAGTGCTTCAGGAAATCAGGAAGCAGCCTTGATCTGCCTGGTCATCGCCGGTGCTTTACTGGAAATGAGCCAGAGGCCAAGGAAGGTCATGCCTCCGTTGTAGAGAAGGATCTCAAACCCAATGGTTGTTCCCAGCCATTGCGGGGCTTTCCAATTGAGTAAAAAACTCAGCGATGCAGCCCCAACGCATACCAAAGGGATCCACCTATCCGCTGCTCGTCGCTTCATCAGTAAACCAAAGGCATACAGTCCAAGTAAGGGCCCGTAGGTGAACCCAGCGGCTTTGAATATTTGCGCGATGATGGCTTGGTCTTGCAGCCCATGGAAAACAAGGATGGTCAGAAATAGGATCACACAAAAACCAGCTTGGACTCTCTGGCGTGTGCGTTCATGCCTTGGAGCGACCTGTTGCATGGATTCGCTGGGTTCCTTGATCTGATCCAATTTGAGAAAGTCCACACAGAAACTGGTGGTCAGGGCAGCCAGAGCTGAGTCAGCCGATGAGTAGGCCGCCGCCACCAGGCCAAGGATAAATAGGATGCCAACCCATCCGGGCATATAATCCACCGCCAGGATCGGGAAGAGGTAATCGGTGCCTCGAGCCAGCATTTCCCCAGTGCCTTTGTCTTGGATGAGGAGCTGAAAGGCTCCCGAGGCAGTGCTCTCTTGCAGAATGCCCTGTTGATGGCCATAAAGATAGAGTAGGGCACCGAGTGCCAGAAAACCCAGGTTGACTAGAATCAGCACCGTACTAAAACTGACCATATTGAGCTGAGCCTCTTTCAAGGTCCTGCAAGTCAGGTTCTTTTGCATCATGTCCTGATCCAATCCGGTCATGACGATGGCAATGAAAGCGCCGCTGAAAAACTGAAGGAAAAAGTTTTTTGGACCTGATTCCCAGAAGAAGACCTGGCTGTAGGTGCTTTCGGTAATTGAGTGCATCATGCCTGAAGCACTCAGGTCCAGTTCTTGTGTGATCCAGAAAACGGTCAGCCCCACCGAGCTGAGCATGAAGAAGGTCTGCAAGGTGTCCGTCCACACGACTGTCTGGATCCCTCCCCGATGGGTATAGAGGTAGATGGCGGTAATGGATATCGCTACTGGGATAGCAAAGGGAAGTTTTAACCCGAACTTCTCGAGGATGAACTCCGAAACGATCGCCACTAGATACATCCTGAAGGAAGCTCCAATGGTTCTGGATAGTAGGAAAAAGGCGGCTCCTGTGCGGTAGGCCATAGGGCCGAAACGCATCTCCAGGTAGGTGTATATGGAGGTCAGGTTCATGCGGTAGTAGAGTGGCATCAACACGAAGGCAATCACCGCATAGCCCAGCAGGTAGCCTAGTACCATCTGTAGGTATGAAAACTGACTGGTTGCGACCCAGCCTGGTACTGAAATGAAGGTCACTCCCGAGAGAGAAGTCCCGATCATACCAAAGGCAACCAAGTACCATCTGGAATTCCTGTTCCCTGTGAAAAAGGTCTGATTGTCAGCCTGGCGTCCAGTGATGCGCGAAATCCAGAAAAGCAAA
>Ga0181585_10001178_pt1 | contig 22883 bp, 23 predicted proteins | sample 071ome_29_FD_132469 | JGI IMG/M metagenome (GOLD analysis project Ga0181585, IMG submission 132469) | Coastal salt marsh microbial communities from the Groves Creek Marsh, Skidaway Island, Georgia - 071407BT metaG (megahit assembly) | ecosystem: Environmental > Aquatic > Marine > Intertidal...
CTATGAAAGTAATAGACCACATTAACAATAGTAATGGCACTCAGTTTAGCTATGAAATCATTCCTCCATTAAGAGGAAGAGGAATTAAAGTAATTTTAGATATGGTTGAAAGTCTTAAAAAGTACAGTCCTCCCTTCATAGATGTAACTAGTCATGCTTCTACAGTTTCAAAAAATAAAAACGGTAAAAAAACTAAAAAAAAGAAAAGACCTGGTACCATAAGCATATGTGGAATCATCCAAAATAAATTTAATATAGACACAGTAGCTCATCTAGCATGCAATGGCTTTACAAAAGAAGAAACCGAAGATGCAATAATTGAACTGAGCTTTCTAGAAATAGAAAATATATTAGCAATCAGTGGAGATGGTAATCCAAAGGAAATATTAAATGATGGGAAAACTATAAACTCAAACTCTCTTGATTTAGTTAATCAGATTAACGATTTAAAAAAAGGTAAATATTTAACAAATATTGCTAACTCTTCTTCAATAAATATGTGTACAGGAATTGGAGTATACCCCGAAAATCATTTTCATTCAAAAAACTTTGATAAAGAAATTTCACTAATAAAACAGAAAATTCAGGCTGGTGCTGATTATGCAGTAACGCAAATGTTCTTTGATAATAAAAAATATTTTGATTTCGTTGATAAATGCCGAGAGGAAGACATTACAATACCAATAATTCCTGGTATAAAAATATTAGATAAACCTAGACAAATTGAAAATTTAGAAAAAATATTTCATATAAATTTGCCTAATGATCTTAAAAGTGAGGCAAAAGAAAATATTGAACACATTGATGAAATTGGTACAAGTTGGGCAATTCGTCAATCAGAAGAGCTTATTAATGCAGGTGTGCCGATTATTCATTATTATTTGATGAATGACACCTCTTGCATGTTAAAAATATTGAATCATTTACATAAATAGGAGAAACAAAATGAAAGATTATATATTTACATCAGAATCAGTATCAGAAGGACATCCAGATAAAGTATGCGATCAAATATCTGATGCTATTCTCGATGCATACTTAAAAGAAGACCCAGAAAGTCGTGTTGCTTGTGAAACTTTAGTAAAAAATAATTTAGTGGTTATTGCTGGTGAAATTACTTCTCAAGGAAGTCCTGATTTAGAGAGTGTTGTAAGACAAGTAATAAATGAAATTGGATATAATGATGATGCCCTAGGTTTCAATGGAAGTACTTGTAAATTTGAAAATCATATTACTAAACAATCACCTGATATTGCGCAAGGTGTTAATGAGGGTGAAGGTGAAGATTTAAATCAAGGAGCGGGAGACCAAGGATTAATGTTTGGTTATGCTTGCAAGGAAACTGAATCATTAATGCCAGCTCCAATTGATCTTTCTCATAAATTAGTTAAAAGACAATCTGAAATTAGAAAAAGTGGGCTACTTTCATGGCTTAGACCTGATGCGAAAAGCCAAGTTAGTGTTGAGTATGGCGATAATGGAAAAACAATTAAAGGTCTTTCAGCAATCGTTTTATCTACTCAGCATGATGAGGATATTTCTCAACAAGAAATCAAAGATCAAGTATTTGAACATATAATTAAGCCGGTTGTTCCTAGTAATTGGATTACTCCTGAAACCAAAATCTTTATAAACCCAACTGGAAAATTTGTAATTGGCGGTCCTGTGGGTGATTGCGGATTAACTGGAAGAAAAATTATAGTTGATACTTATGGTGGAATGGCAAGACATGGTGGTGGAGCTTTCTCAGGCAAAGATCCATCAAAAGTTGATAGATCTGCTGCTTATGCTTCACGATATGTAGCTAAAAATATTGTTGCAGCTGGACTAGCTGATTATTGCGAAATACAAGTTTCATATGCAATAGGAGTTGCAGAACCAACTTCTATAAGTATAGATACTTTTGGATCAGGTAAGATGTCTGAAAAAGAACTTGAATCATTAGTTAGAGCTCATTTTGATCTTAGACCAAAAAGTCTTATAAATGCACTACAACTTAAAAGGCCTATTTTCAGAGATACAGCTGCATATGGACATTTTGGAAGAAGAGGAAATAATTTTAGTTGGGAAAAAACAGATTTATCTAATATATTAGCCGTCTAATATTTTTAATTAAAATAGGAAATTAAAAGATGAGAACTGTAAGTTTAGATAGTGTGGATTTAAAACCACTAGATGAAAGAACAAGTAAAAGTAATAAAATGAAAAATGTTGTAGAAATTTTACCTCATAAAGTAAAAGATATGGGTCTTGCAAAACTTGGAAGACACCAAATTGGTATTTCGGAAAAAGAAATGCCAGGTTTAATGACTTTAAGAAAAAAATATAGTAATGAAAAACCTCTATCTGGTTTTAGGCTTACAGGATCATTGCACATGACAACTGAAACTGCAATTCTTATTGAAACTCTTAAAGATCTTGGCGCGGAAGTAAGATGGGCAAGTTGTAACATTTTTTCAACACAAGATGAAGCTGCGGCTGCAATTGCTGAGACCGAAACTCCTGTATTTGCATGGAAAGGAGAGACATTAGAAGAATATTGGGATTGTACATTACAAGCTCTGACTTTTAATGGTAATATGGGTCCAAACTTAATTGTTGATGATGGTGGTGACGCAACTCTACTTATCCACAAAGGCTATGAACTTGAAAATTATTATAATGAGCACGGAAATTATCCAGAAATCACGACTACTAATCCGGAAGAACTAGTTGTTGAGAAACTTATCAGAAAAGTACATAAACTTAATGGTAATCACTGGCATAATATTGTTCCTGATATTATTGGTGTTTCGGAAGAAACAACAACTGGAGTTGCTCGATTAGTACAAATGGAGCAGGATAAGAAGCTTCTCTTTTCTGCTTTCAATGTTAATGATTCAGCAACTAAATCAAAATTTGATAATCTTTATGGATGTCGTGAATCTTTAGCAGATGGTATTAAACGATCCACTGAAGTTATGCTAGCTGGTAAAACAGTTGTAGTATGTGGTTACGGAGACGTTGGTAAAGGCTGCGCCCAATCTATGAAATCATATGGCTGCAAGGTGATTGTTACAGAGATAGATCCTATATGCGCATTGCAAGCTGCAATGGAAGGGTTTGAAGTTAGAACCATAGAAAGTGTTTTAAATAAAGGCCATCTATTTGTCACAACTACAGGTAATAAAGACATAATTACTTTAGAGCATATGAGAAATATGAGGGACCAAGCTATTGTTTGCAATATTGGTCATTTTGACAATGAAATTCAAGTAGATGCTTTAAATGATTCTGATGCCACAAGAGAACAAATTAAACCTCAATATGATAGATATACCTTTCCCGATGGTAAAGAAATATTTCTTTTAGCAGAAGGTAGGCTAGTTAACTTAGGGTGCGCTACAGGTCATGCAAGTTTTGTTATGTCAACATCGTTTGCAAATCAAGTATTAGCTCAGTTATTTTTGGCTAAGGAAAAACCTGAAGTTGGGCTATATAATCTACCTAAAGAACTTGATGAAGAAGTTGCAAGATTACACCTAGAGCATTTAGATGCAGACTTGACAATTTTAACAAAAAATCAAGCAGATTATATTGGAGTTAAAATAGAAGGTCCATTCAAGAAAGATGGATATAGATATTAATTTTTATGTATGTTAATCTAATAAAATAATTTTTTATTTTTTATCATATAAAATTTTTGATCTCTTTTCTAATCATTGATTCAATTTCTTTGCTAGATATATTATTTTTGTAAATTAAATCTTCTAGATTTTTTTTAAATAATTCAAAATCTATTAATTCTTTATTATGAACTTTTAAAGCTATAAGCTTATCTATTTTTGTTTTTGAAGATTTTTCAAAATCATATTTAAGTTTTTCTGAGATTTTCTCTCCTTTTTTAAGCTTACCAAAGACTATATTAATATCTTTATTAACTTTCAAACCGTTCAGAATAATAAGTTTCTCTGCAATATCTTTAATTAAAATCTCTTCTCCCATATCAATCATAAAAATTTGACAATTATCTTTACTATTATTAATTGATTCTAATACTAGATAACAAGCCTCGCGAATTGACATAAAAAAACGTTTTACTTTTTTGTCGGTTATCATGATATCTTTTTTATCTTTTATTAAGGATGAAAAATGATTCAATACACTACCTGAGCTCCCAATAACATTTCCAAAACGAACTATGGATATATTCATCTTACAGCTTGAGGCATAGTTAATTGCAAGCAACTCTGCTAGTCTCTTCGACAAACCCATGTTATTTGTAGGCTCAACTGCCTTATCAGTAGATATAAGCACAAAATCTTCTATATTATATTTTACAGAAAGCTGCAGAATCTTATCAGTTCCAAAGAAATTAGTTAATAATGAATTTCTTAGATTTGTTTCCTGTAAATTTACATGTTTTAATGCAGCGGCATGAAAAACTATATCTGGTTTATATCTTTTAAAATAAAAATTCATCATTTCATAATCTTTAATATCGCCGGTTTCGAAAGCAATTATATTTGTTTCAACTTTTTGAATTAACTTATAGGTGTTGTATTCTGAACTATCAATACAGATAATTTTTTTTACCTGATTTTTTAAGCATAATTCTAAAATAACAGAACCAATTGATCCTGCTCCTCCCGTAATCAATACTGTTTTATCTTTAACAGCTTTGGCGATGTTTTTATGATTTATTGGCATTTCATCTCTATCAATTAAATCTTTAATATTTATATCTCTGATAGATGAAATTTCCTGAGATTTATTTAAAATATCTTTGTGAGATGGTACTGTTACAACTTTTTTACCAGTTTTAATGCATCGGTTATATATTTGATTAAATTTACTTTCACCGCATGAAGGAATTGCAATTACTATCATGTCAAATAAATTGACATATTTTCGTAAATTTACAATTAAATCTGTAACTCTTAAGTCGCGAATTGATGTATCTTTTTTTTCAATATCGTCATCAAAAATAGCGGTTATAGTAAATTTATTTTTTAAGCTTGAAAATAAAACAGAATCAATAAATCTTTTTCCAGCTGCTCCAGCGCCAACAATAGCAATTTTTTTCATTTCTGATAATTTCTAGATTTACTATAAAAATAGTATTTCTAAATTTTCCTTTCTTTTACTATAGTTGAAGAGCCAGGTGGAGGAGTTGGGACTAAATCATTTTCCCTTAAAACGATACTAACTATTTTAGGATCCGCTTGAAGGTTTTCTAAAATATTTGAGATAATTTTAAGTGCCTTCTTTTTATTTATAAAACTGTATACTGTAAGAATGATAAGCTTAATATCCAGTAACATGGTTCTATTATCAAGATACAAAATTGCTAATCTACTCTTCCAAGGTCTGATAATTTGATTATAAGCTAAATCAGGGTCTTGAAATCCTTGTAAAATCTCACCCTCATCAGAAAATACGATGGAAGAAAAATCAGTAATACCCGGCTTACCTTTTAAGATTTTTTGTTCTTCTTCAGTATAAAGGTTAACATCTCTCTGAACTTGAGGTCTTGGTCCTACAAAGGACATTGATCCATTTAACACATTAATTAATTGAGATAGTTCATCTAACTTAAATTTTCTAATTAATTTTCCAACTCTAGTAATTCTCATATCATCAGCTGCTGTTGAGTCTATTTTACTTGCATCAGCATTAACCGTCATGCTTCTTAATTTGATCATCGTAAAGATACCTCCTCCCATAGATACTCGAGGAGCAAGATAAAGTGGAGATTTATAATCTTGAAGCCATATAACAATTGAGGCAACTATTAAAGGGATTCCAAAAATAGCTAATAAAATAGCTGATAAAATTATATCAAAAATTCTTTTCATTGAATCGACTCAATACATTTAATAATTGAATTTGCATCAATATTATTTTGTTTTCTTAAAAATTCTTGATCTCCAACAACGGAAGAAAATGAATCTTTAATGCCAAGATTGAAAAAATGATTTAAATCTATTTGATTATCAAAACAAATTTCTTTGATAATTGTTGATAATCCATTTATAAGATTATGTTCTTCAATAGTAATAATATTACTGTACTTCTTTAATAATTTTGCCAAAGCTAAGGTATCCATCGGCTTCAATCTAGGCAAAGAAATTAAACCTATATTTTTATTTATCTTCTTTAAATGTTTTACTGCTTCAAATCCTTCAGTTATAACCCCTCCCACTCCGACAATAACAATTTCATCTCCAGAAATTAATTCACGAGGACTTGTGTCTAAAGGTAGACCTGATTTATGATCTTCTTCAAAGAAGTGAGATTTGTCGATTCTAATATAAGATACTCCATGCGTTTTAATAGATTCTTTAAGTGATATAACAGCTTCTTCTCTGCTACCAGGCGTAAAAATTGTTATATTGGGTAAGGTTCTTAAAATTCCATAATCTTCTGTAGCATGATGACTATAGCCAAGTTGTCCATAGCTAAAACCTCCCCCAACAGAAATAATAGTTAAATTTACATTATGATATAATGCATCATTCCTGATTTGTTCCAAACATCTCAAAGTATTAAAATTACCTATACTATATGTGATAGTTTTTTTACCCAACAATCCCAACCCTGTGGCTACTCCTGTAAGATTTTGCTCTGCAACTCCTACATTAATGAATTGCTTGCTAAACTTTTTTTGAAAACTTTCTATTACTCCAAATCCAAGGTCTCCCACTAAAAACATAATATTAGGGTCATCCTTTGCTAATTCCTCTAGCTTATTTACAACGCTATTTCTCATGATTATCTAACTCTAACATTGCATCTTTGTACTCTTGACCCTGAGGGGACCTATAGTGCCACAGTACATTGCTTTCCATAAAAGAAACTCCATACCCTTTAGTTGTATTAGCTATCACTACTTTTGGTTGATTACTTTTTTTATTCAGTGCAGATTTTATTTCTTCATGATTATGCCCGTTACATTCTATTACATTCCATCCAAAACCAATCCATTTATCAGTAAAAGGTTCTAAAGTCATTGTATTGTCTGTCGAATCTAAACTTTGTAATTTGTTATAATCAACTATCACAGTGAGATTAGATAATTCAAAATGATTTGCATATAAAATAGCCTCCCAATTAGAACCTTCATCGCACTCTCCATCGCTTAAAAGACATACTACTTTATTATTTAAATTATCTAATTTATATCCATGAGCAATGCCACATGCAACAGGAAGGCCATGCCCAAGACTGCCCGTAGAAAATTCAACACCTGGAATTGATTTATGAGAAACATGACCGCTCATTACTGAACCATTCTGATAATGTTTTTTTAAAAAACTTGAATCAAAATATCCCATACCAGATAAGGTTGCATAAATTGCGGCTCCAGCGTGGCCCTTACTGAGAATAAACCAATCTCTTTCTTTATTAAGCGGATCACTTGGAAAGTTGTTGAGATAATCAAAATAAACAACAGATAATATATCAGCAATTGAAAGACAAGATCCTACATGAGAGCTATTTCCATCATGCGTCATCTGTACAACGCTTTTTCGAACAAAATTTGCTAATTCTTTGGAATTTTTAAACATTATCTTTGTAAAATTTTTTTATAGTTTCTGCAACATACTTGATATCAGAGTCTGAAAGGAAAATGTTCATAGGTAATAATAAACATTTTTTGAAATAAGCATCAGTTTTTGGAAGTACAAAATCAGTTAATCCTAAATTTTCAAACTGATGTATAGCTTTTCCTCCCCATTGAATAATACTTCCAATATTATTTTGAAACAAATATTCTTTCAAATTATCCCTATTATTTGCTAACACTTCAAAATTTTGAAAAGTGTCAAAATGGTCCGAATCTTCTGAAAAAATTGGGAGCTTGATATCATCACAGTTTTTTAATTCTTCAAAATAAATCTGAGCAATTTCTCTTCTTCTACTTACTGTTTTATTAAAATCTTTGAATTGAAAAAGCAAAAATGCAGCATGCAAGTTGTGTAATCTTGAATTTCTTCCCCACATATCACAATTTAAATCTTTTCTTCCATGATCTCTAAATTGATAAATTTTTTCTGCGAGCTTATCATCGTTAGTAATAATCATTCCACCATCTCCTAATGTTCCAAGAATCTTTGCTGGATAGAAACTAAAAACTCCTGCAAGTCCAAATGTTCCTGCCTGTTTATTTTTATATGTAGAGCCTAGCCCTTGAGCTGAATCTTCAATTATATTCAGATTATACTTTTTTGATAAAGCAAGAATTTTTTCCATCTTACAAGTTCTTCCATTTAGTTGAACCGGCATAATATATTTTGTCTTATCAGTTATGTGCTTTTCAATAAGATCTGGATTTATTAATCCATCTTCATCACAATCAACAAGAACAGGTATTCCTCCATGCGCTACAACAGCAGACGGTGACGCAGTCATTGTATGAGACGGCATGATTACTTCGTCTCCTTTTTTAATACCAGATAGAAAAAAGGCTATCTCTAATGCATCTGTTGCATTGGCAACACCAATAGCATGTCTTACATTACAAAAATCTGCAATTGATTCTTCAAAATCAACAACCTCTTTTTGCAGTATATATGCGCCTCTGGATGAAACTTCATCAAAAATTCTTAAAAAATCTTTCTTGTTTGATGTATATAATTTTGGATAATCAAAAAAGGGTACTTTTCTCACTTATTTTCTCCTAAAAATGGTTAAAAAATCTTTTATATTTACAATTTCTATTTTCATTATTTTATGACTCAAGAATCGTTTTCAAATTGAGATGTATTTTATCTGGATTATTTGTGAAATCTATGGTCATATATTTGTCAACTTTCATTTTATCAGAAAATCTATTTTTTATAACCCTTCCTGGATTTCCAACTACTATTGACAAACTTGGAACATCTTCTAAAACAACTGCATTTGCACCAATTATTGAACCTTTTCCAATAGTTACGCCAGTTCTAATAACAGCATTCGCACCAATCCAAACATCATCTTCAATTACAGATGTTTTAAATTTGTCATGTGGATAAAGTCTTATAGATGTTGAAAAATTAGAGTAATCGTGTTCAGTGCCTCCAATAATAACATTTGGAGCTATACTGCAATAGTTTTTAATAATAGTATTATTAATTACTACGCCTGGACCAAAATAATTGTATTTACCTATGGTGCAAAGATATATTTTTGAATTCAAACTTATAGAATTTGTAAAACCATTTATTGTGTTTCCATAAATTAACTTTTTAGATAAAAGCATAATCAGATTGACCAAATATTTAACATATTTTTTAATATATTTCATTTTGAGTGATTTATAATTGAAAAAGCTTTTCCTTAGGAATCGTTATCTTTTTTTTGTAAAACAAATGTGAATTGCCAACCCATCAATTGAATAAGCGGAATCTTTTCTAAAATTTTGTCAATATTATCTAATAAAGGAAACAAAAATGGTAATTTTCCTCCTATGTAACCAATAACATGCCAAAACCTGATATCCCTTACATCAAGGAAGTGTTTTGCAAATTTTAAATCTTTTAATGAAAGAATGTGTTCTTTTTCAAAATCAGTACGCATCGCAGGGGTAAGCATTCTATAAAGCTTGATCGCAGGGTTGTAGTTTAGCGCTTCAGCAGCCAATATCTTACCTCCAGGCTTTAAAATTCTCCTTAACTCTGGGAAAGCATAAGATCTATCTAAGTGATGTAACATACCAGAGCAAATAATTACATCAATAGAATTATCGGGTAATTTAGTATTCTCACAATCTCCTTGAAAAAATACAATTCCACCTTTTTGGTTTAAAGGTATATTCTTTTCTTTAGCTTTTTCATTTGCATTCTCAATCGAAATAGGCGATATGTCTAAACCTATAGATAAAGCTGCACCTGACTCTGCAGCAAGTATACCATAATCTCCTTCGCCACAGGCATAATCTAAGAAAACTTTATCTTTAGATTCTTTTATAATCCAATCTTTAATGTATTGCTGAGATCTATGGACTGTGGAATAGTATTTTCTATTACCATAATATTTTTCATGGTTATCTTCTAATTTCCATTCACCATCTTTATCTCTATCTTGATCATGAAATTCTAATTCTTTTAATTTTCTATCTTCAAGCCCTTCAATCCATTCCTGATTCGAGATTTGATTAATTTTATCTATTTTGCGAAGTAAGTTTTCAATATTTAAACCTATATTTTTCATCTAATCCTTACGCCCTTTCTTAATTCAATATTGTAATGTTATAAAATATATTACAATAAAAAATAGAATAATATTTATCTTTTTTTTAATACTAAACAAATTTGAATGCCGACTTGAGGACATTAAAAAACTTATCAAACCAATCTGAAAAAGATGCAAAAGAATTATTACCTATAAATAAAGATAATAGTGGATGTAAACATGTAATTGAACCAAAAAAATTAATTTTTTCAATAGTTTTATCTGAATTAGGATTCATTTCTTAAAAGTTTATACTTTTTTCTGTACAGGAGCAACCCTAAGTACAAGTTTAGTTAATCCTAAAATCATTCCTAAACCATGTATGAAATGAAATGAAAAAAAACACAATGGTAATATGGGAAATAAAATTGGATTTTTAAATCGAATAGATTGTTGTAGTGAGCTAATTAGCGCTAATGTGCAATATAAAATCAAAACTAAAAAATAAATTTCTCTTAAAATGCTTATGTCTTTTATAAATAATCCAATAATAACTCCGGACGAAAAGAATAAAGTAATTCCATGCCTGACTGCCAATGTATATGGGGCTAAGTACCACATGTATATATTGTAGGGTGCTTCAAAAAAAAATTGTTTTTTAAGAAAAGCTATAAAACTTTTTTGGTTATAATAAGTGCTATAGATTTTATTGCTAAACCAAATTTTTCCACCTTCATTAACTATTCTTCTATTCATTTCGTAATCTTGGGCTCTAATTAGTTTTTCATTAAACATTCCTACTTTATCAAAAATATTTCTTTTGAAAAATCCAAAGGGCACTGTATCAACTAATCCATCTTCCCTACCAACCCTGAAACCAGAATTTCCTACGCCAAACTTGTGTGTTACAACAGATTGTACAACATTAGCTTCTAACGAATTGTTAAATTTTTTTGTAATAATATAACCTCCAACATTATCAGCATTAGTTTTAGTAATTGTTTCATAGCAATTTTTAATATAATCTCTTGGATATATGGTATGAGCATCAATTCTACATACATAAAAACCTGAACTTTCTTGAAGTCCTATATTCAATGCATTTGGAATATGCTTTTTCTTATTAGTTAATATTTTAATATTTATATCTAAGTTTGCTTTTTTAAATTCATTTATGATGTCAAGCGTTCTATCGTCAGATAATCCATCTATTAGAATAATTTCTATCTCGATAGTAGCAGGCAAAGACTGTTCTTTTAAAGAATGAAGAACCTCTTCTATGATGACCTCTTCATTTCTTATAGGAACAATGATTGATATTAGATTAGATTGATAAAGTATTTCACTCATGTTTATTAAAATTAACAATTTTGTTTCACAAATTTGTTATTTAGTTTTAAATATGACAATTCGTTTGTTATAAAAAAATTTTCTATTTAAAGCATTAAAGGGTCTATTAAAATATGGGAGAAAATATTTTTAAAAATAACTTATGAAATTAATTCTTCTAAGACATGGTGAGAGTCAATGGAATCTAGAAAATAGATTCACTGGTTGGAAAGATGTCTCACTAACTCCTAAAGGCATTGCTGAAGCTAATTTTTCTGGCAAGAAATTGCTTAAAAATAATCTTAAAATACAAAGTGTATATACTTCCATATTAAATAGAGCTACTGAAACTACAAATATTGTTACAGACATTATTAATTTCCCCAAAGAATACATAAAGTATGATTGGAGATTAAATGAGAGGCATTATGGCGCTTTACAAGGACTAAATAAATCTGAGACTGCTTCTAAATATGGCGAAGATCAAGTGCAAATATGGAGAAGAAGTTATGATATTCCACCACCATTTTTAGATATGAATGATGAGCGCCATCCAAGATTTGATAATAAGTTTAAAAATATTTTAGGTCAACTTCCTGTTGGTGAAAGTTTGAAAAATGTGACTGATAGACTAAAGCCATTTTGGGATGAATATGTCACTTATATAACTAAAAGAAAAGGGAGTCATCTTATTGTAGCACATAGCAACTCTTTAAGAGCTATTGTTAAGATTTTAGATCAATTATCAGATGAAGAGATTTTATCAGTAAATATTCCTACTGGTGTTCCATTAGTATATACACTAGATCAAAGTTTAAATGTTCTAGAAAAACAATATCTTATTAATGAGGAAAAGTTAAAAATAAAACAAGAAATGATAGCAAATCAAGGTAAAGCAAAATGAATTTAGATTTTTCAAACATTAAAGTATTGTTAATTGGTGATTTTATGATAGACCATTATATCATGGGTTCTTCCAATAGAATGTCGCCAGAAGCAGCAGTACCCGTAGTAATACCAGAAAAAGAATATTCAATACCAGGAGGGGCTGGAAATGTCGCTATGAATCTAAAACTAATGGGTGCAAATGTAGACTGTATTGGTTGTGTTGGAAATGATATTTGGGGGGAAAAATTACTTTCAATATTAGAAGATGAAGGCATTGAAATTGATGGAATAGAGTTAATTGATAATCACCCTTCAACATTAAAACAAAGAATTTATTCAGATGGTAAACAGATTGTTAGATTAGATACAGAAAAGATAAGAAATTGGCAGCATACTTCTGAAATTAAAAACAATTATGATATCATTATTTTGTCAGATTATAATAAAGGAGTAATAAATAATTTATGGTTTGATATAAATAATTTAGATAATGTAATTGTTGATCCTAAAAAAGCTTCTTTCAATCACTATAGGGGAGCAAATATTATAACACCAAATTTAAACGAACTAAAAAGGGCTTCAAATATTGATATTGGGGATGATAAATCAATTGTTGATGCATGCAATCAATTAATCAAAGAAAATAGTTTTAACTATGTAATTGCAAAAAAAGGCGCCCAAGGGATGACTATTGTGGGTACAAATAATTTTGTTAAACATATTCAAGCACATACTGTTGAAAATCCAGATGTTACGGGAGCGGGAGATACTGTTATTTCCGTATTATCACTTGCATATGCTCAAACTAAAGATATAGAACTTTCTGCTAAAATTGCTAATGCTGCAGCTGCAATTGTAGTTGGAAAACCTGGAACTGCAACTATTACAATTGATGAGATTAATAATTATATTGAGTTAAATAAATGAAAAAATTAATAGAAAGTGCTATAAAAAATCATTCTGAAGTTTTAGAACTTATTGATCAAGATATGATTAATTCGGCATCTCGAATAATGATTGATGCGTTAAGCAAGGGTAAAACAATATTTTGGTGTGGAAATGGGGGAAGTGCATCTCAAGCAAATCATCTTTCTGCAGAGCTTGTTGGAGGAATGTACAAAGAAAAAAATAAGCCATTCAAGTCTATATGTTTAAATACTGATACTGCATTTATTACTGCCTGGTCTAATGATGATTCATTTGATAATATATTTTATCGACAGCTAGAAGCTCAGAATACATCTGGAGATGTCTTAATATGTCTATCAACCAGCGGGAACTCTGCTAACATATTAAACGGTGCAGTATTTGCTCAATCTAATAAACTGAGAGTTATATCTTTGACTGGAAATGATGGTGGGAAATTAAAAAGTAAATCAGATATCAATATCAACATCTCCAGTGATAACACTCAACGCATTCAAGAAATGCACATCCTAATAGGTCATATTCTTTGTGATATTGTTGAGCAATCTTTATAGATTTTTGCTTATACTTACCCCTAAACCATTAGCACTATTATTATTCACTATAAAAATTTCAATCTGATTTTGATTATTTATTATCTTACTCAATGATAGTTTATATTTTAGCTGGTCAACAAAATCAATGCGCCTAGAAACCTTAACTGTATAATTATAGCTATTCAAAAAATCTCCTTTCATTCCTAAATGTAATACAGCAATGTCTGTTGCTTTTAAGTGATCAATAAAAGGATTACCTAGTGTATAATTTTTATAACTCCATCCAAATCCATATAAACCATGGTTATAATACTTTTCATGAACATATGGATAATCTATAAACTGATTTTTTGTATTTATATATTCTATTAAAATAGTGGTATTTTGCAAGAAATCTATTAGCTCAACTCCCCATAGACCATCGGTCTTGTTTGCAAATCTCAAACCGCTTGTATCCTCAAATAAATGCTGATAATATAATTTTAATATCTTATCATTATTTTTTTTCTCAAGATAAAAATCCCAGATTCCCAAATGATTACCTAAAGCGTTAGCATGGGGAAAATCCAGTGGTCCATCTTGAGATATAAATACTTTTAAAAAATTTGATATTGTACGAGGTTGATTGCCGGCATACGTTATAGTACCGCCCCACATAGCTTCGTGAACAAAGCCTAAACTTAGTTTGTAATCATTCTTAATAATATTCATATAAAGAAATTTTTCATGCAACAAAGGCTCTTTCTTATATATATCATTCTTATTGAACGCTCCATGAGCAATACCAAAATCGAAACGAATGTTATTATTTTTTTTAATAACGTAAGATGTTAGTAGTCCAATTTTTGGCATAGGTTGCGCATTTTGACTTATCAACATTGATCCTGAACTCAACTCATCATTTAAATATTTGCTAAAGTCCCTATAATATCTTCCAAATCGAATGAAAGTATTTTCAGAGAAATCATGCTTAACAAATGATTCATTGATATAAATTTTTTCTAAATTATTGTTTTTAAAATCAGAAAAAAAATTGACCATATATGTAGTTTTGGATTTTTTATATTTGATGCGACTTTCAAATCCAAATTTAGAAACTTCTCGCCCAAAATTATTTTTTTCTAACCACCAATAATTAGTATTCATAGGATTTTTTTGAAAAGTAAAAATAATATCTTTTTCTTGAGAGAAAAGCATATTGATTGCAGATATAATAATCAATATAGTAAAAATACAGTCTCGCAAATTATTTTTTGATAGCTTTGACATAGAATTTCCAGTCCATTACTTCAATAGCTGTATGTTTTTTGATATCAAAAGATTGATACTCTTGATTAGGCAATACTCTTTTTTTGATACCATTTATTAATAAATCCATTGGCATAATAAAATTATCATTAACATTGTTCCATCTATAATGAAAGCTAAAATCTGTTTGATAGTATTCAAAATGAGGTTGATTTGGACTGTAGAAATATTGTTCTGAAAAATATGAATAATCGGTTCCAGTTTTCTCTTTCACCTTATTAAAAAAATCTTCTGTGCTTGCAAAACTTTTTGCATTATCTATCATAAATTCTTTTAAAATTTCGAACCAAATTTTATCATTATTTATTGCGCTTCTTAAAGTATGCATCACCCAAGCACCTTTCATATAAGTATCGCCATGAAGAGCCCAATGATTTTCATTTTCGTTTCCGACTATTGGCACTTGGTTAACAATCCTATTTTTTAAACTATTGAGATAATGTACTCCAACTTCATAACTATTAAACTTATCTTCAAAATACACCGCTTCAGAGTAAACTTGCAATCCTTCATGAATCCAAATATGAGTTGGATCAGATGCGGTAACACTATTTCCAAACCATTCATGTCCTGTTTCATGAATGATTAGTGGATCTATTACACCGTACATTGGCCAGCTTTTGCTTCTTACTCCATTGTAGAGACTAAATCCATTACCGTAAGTAACAGCTGATTGATGCTCCATTCCTAAGTATGGGACCTCAATTAATTTATAGCCGTCTTCATACCATTGATAATCGCCAAAATATTTCTCGTAAAAACGTATAACTTCTTTTGATTGTTGAAAATAGTTTGAAGCTAATTCTTTATTATAATCTAATACATAATGATTCATTTCGTGAATTGTACTGTCTTTTATAAAAGTGTCTTGAACGGCAACATAATTTCCAATCTGCACAGAAATGTTATAATTATTTATTGGATTATTTACAAACCATTCATAAGTAGTTTTATCTCCATTATTTGTAATACTCCTTAAATTTCCATTTCCAACTGCCACCATATCTGAAGGAACGGTATATGCCATTCTTACGCTGTCGCCTTCAGCGGTAATATGATCTTTATTTGGCCACCAAATTCTTGCTCCCTCACCTTCGCACGATACAGCAATCCAATCTCGATTTTCTTTATCTTTTGACCAAGTAAAACCGCCAGCCCATGGAGGATTATCCGCATTTTGGGGAACGCCTTCATAAAAAATAGTAAAATTAAAAATACTATCTTTTAAAATTAATGATGGAAAATCAATTATTACCGCATCGAGTTCTCTTGAAAAATCTAATTTTTTACCTTGATGGACTATTTTTAGAATATTTAAATTTTCAGCTAAGTCTACCTGTAATTTATTTAAATCATTCAAGCTTGCTGCTTTAATTGTTACATAGCCATTTATTGATTTATTATCGATATCAAAATCTATATTTATATCATAAAAAGAAACTCTATATGAAGAACGGTTTTCATTTAAAAAGCCCATTAAATAATTGTTGCGCGTTAATTCTGGTAAATCAGTTTGAGATCCATGTGGCCTATAATCGTTTGTAGTGGAATTGAGTTGATAGTTAGCTAATAATGCAATTGCACCAAATAACAAAACGATAATTATTTTATAATTTTTTTTCATAATAAGTTGTTGATTTGAACAAATTATTAGCAAAAATAATATAGTACAATAAAATGCAAAACAAAAACCACAGAACTATGGCAAAAGCTTCTTTGATTGCAAAAAGTATATAGATAATAGCAAAATATACTATCCATTTTATCCAATTAGGTTGATTCCAAAGTTTTAATAGTAAATTCATCTTTCAGCAAAGTAATACAATTTGTTATAATAATCTAATGCTTCATCATAAATCGACTGATATTTTTTATCTAAATCGCTTTCATTTGATAAAAATTTCTGAAAACCAGTTGTAGTAATCACACTATCATACCAATGCTTCCACCAAATACCATCTTGGGAGTGATTCCCTTTATCCCAACTCAACATAGAATTGTCAAATTCTAAACCAATACCGTTACACCACTGTGATAATATTTTTTCAGGATTATCAATTAAAATATTTGAATCCACCACAATAAATTTCTTACCAATGCTATCTAAGTACCTTAAAATTTTATATTGTTGCGGATATCCAAGCTCATCTACATGATTAAGAGAATTTTTTTTGGTGTAAGACTGTATTACATTCTTAGGATGACGAATCAAAATACAGTTTTCTAAGTTTTTAATCCAATCAAGCTTACTTAAATCAATTAGGTGATGTGCCATATGTTTCTGATACCAATATTTTTTATTACATGGTATTTTAGATGTGAGGTTTGCAACAACGTCATTGTATTTGTTGGGATAGTTATCAATGATTTCCTTATACATTGGATGTTTTAACTTCTTTTCTTTAAGGTAGTATGCATAAAAGGGTTCATCTGAAACAAACATATCCTGCCTAGATGACCAAGATCTCATAAGAGCTGTAGATATATTTCTTGGTCCAGACCAGCAAGCAATTCTCATGCTAGCCTACGTAGTTTTGGATTTCTTTATTATATAAACATCTAATTTTATTAACTAAAGAGCTAGAATTAGTCGATTTTAATTTTCTGCCCTCTAGTTGTGATACAGGGATAATACCAGCAAACGTGCCTGTAACAAAAGCCTCATTGCAGTCTTTAATATCTTCAAAAGTAAAATTTTTTTCAAGGCATTCAATATTATTTTGATTGCATATTAAAATAGCTTTTCCTCTCGTGATACCATTTAGACAATATTCTCCAGTAGAAGTCAAAATTCTATCATTTTTAATGAAAAATAGATTAGTAGAATTACATGTACTAATATTACCGTTTATATCGTTCATTATTCCTTCATCATAGCCAAGCTTATTTGCCTCTATACTTGCTAAAATACAATTCAATTTGCTAAGAGTGTTATAATGAGGGCTTAGTATGCTATCGTTTGGCCTAATGTTCGGTACTCTACCAATATTTACCCCTTTAATATATGTATTTGGGTTCGTTTCTTTGTATTCGGGAATGATAACTAGATTAATTGGGCCTACATTAGCATTGGGATTTTGGTATGGAGTAATTTTATCTCCCCTGGATACAACGAGACGTATGTGGATATTATTATCCATTTTATTTTTATCTAATACTTTATTGATTTCCTTAATTATATCATGTTTAGAATAAGGAATATTTAACGAAATACCTTTTGCGCTTGCATACAATCTATCTAAATGATCTTCAATAAAAACTAACTTAGATTGATGAAGTCGAATTCCCTCCCAAACCCCATCCCCAAGTAAAAATCCGCTATCAAAAACAGAGATTCTGGCTTCACTTCTATGAAATAATTCTCCATTAATATTAATAAAAATATCTTTGTTTTTTGAATTCGATATATATGAATGACTACTCATTAGTGGGCCCACAGGGACTTGAACCCCGAACCTGCGGATTATGAGTCCGTTGCTCTAACCAATTGAGCTATGGGCCCTTAGCAAGAATTGAAAATTGCAAATTTTTAACTATTTATTAAATAGTTTTTTTCTTATTTCAGTAGCAGAAATCTCTCCAATTTTTTCTGGCGGGATATGTTCAATAATATCATATCCTACTCCTCTGCCATAATTTACCGATTCAATATCTGGTATAATTATTACTTTTACTCGATTTGTTGATATTAAATTATGTAATTCTTTTTCAATATTTCTTTTTACTTCAACTGGATCATATGGATTACTATCATCGAGACTAACCTCTCGAATACAGATAAGTACATTTTTATTTTGGTTTAATCTTTGATCAATTAGCCAGCGGTGACCATCATGCCATGGTTGCCATCTTCCTATAAACATTGAGTATTTCATTTAAGCTCTCCTTAATATTCAGCTTTCCTGTATCTATTGATAGGTGTTTTGAATCAGTAGGTTTTTCATAGTCTTGGGCGAAAAAATGTTCTCTACCTCTTACTTCTTTAGTATGTAAATAAATTTCTAAAAAAGGAAATTCATCTTTTAATTCGTCCCTAAGGAATTTGTATGGAGCAACAATAGATACCACACAAATATAGTTTTTGTTTGCAAGAAAACGCATTATAGATATTGCTGTTGATATATTTTTGATTCTGCCTTCCTTGGAGTAGTCTTTATTCTTATTGATACTTCTTAAATCATCACCATCTAAATTAATGATTTTTATGTTCGGGGTATCTTTAGAGACTTCATCTATGAAAGCATTTGCCAGTGTTGTTTTCCCACTTCCAGGTTGACCTGTTAACCATAAAATCATCTTAATTTATAGAAATAATCTTTTTCTGTTATTAAATACTTCCAAGAAAGTTGCAGCAATAAAAACTATGACCAATATAAGTACAAAACTTTCAAGTAAACTTCTACCATTCTTATAAGAAGATAAGGTTGCATTGTCTAGCAAAAAAACTGATGAAGTAAAATCTTTTTCATCAATTTTAGCTAATTCTAACTGATCAGAAAGACTGAGGTATAATTGAGTATATAATTTAATATTTCTTTCAATTCTATCTTTTTTAAGAAGAAGCAAGGGCGAATTTAAGTCTTTGTTATTCTGTAGAAAGGTTTGCATTTGATTTTCTGCTCCTTCTAAATCAGCTTTAACAGATAACAAACGACCTTCAATGAATTTTCTTTTTTCTTTACCTTTTATATTTGTTACCTCAGTAGAATAAGCAATAATAGACTTAAATGCACTTTCTGCAATTTGTTGAGAAAGTGAAGGGTATTGACTCACTGATATAGTAATCTTATGTAAAGAGGTTTTTTTATCTTCTGAATATGTAATACTATTTAAAAGAACTTCTTTAGCATAAAGAAGCTTTTTATCTTCTTGGGATAAATTATCTGCTAGTCTAAAATGTCTATTTATTTTATTAATCGTCCCCAGAGGATTCATGGAAAACAAGCTATCATAATTGTTACCAAGACTTTCGTATAATCTTATTTTTTTACCTTTAATCTCATATTCATTTTTTAATAAATCATTGGCAAATCGTTCAGAGTTAATATAATCTGATATAGAAAATCCTAATTGATTATCTTCTCCACTTGTCAAGCCAGCAATAAAACCTAATGAAGATGGAATCTGATTTGATTTTTCATAATTCGAATAGAATGAAATGCTAGAAGAATAATTTGGAGTTTGAGTAAGCTTATATAAAAAAAATAAGGGGATTAAAAAAATTGCGAATTTAAAATAGTTTTGAACTATATGTTTTACGAAATAAAAAAAATTATCAAAATTAATGCTATCGCCTTCAATGATTGGTCTGTTGAAATCTTTCATATTCACTTAGTTTTTTGCATTATCAACTACAAGAAGGATAGCTGCTATATTTGCTAATGTTGATGATAGATCTGCTATAAAGGTAGTAATATCAAAATCAGTTGGATTTGGGTCAACTGGTACTACTATGGTATCTCCTGGATTAATTCTCTTAGATCTGCCTTGAAAAAGATTTGCTCTATCTATCTCGCCGTTAGCTCTTCTTACATATGCACTTTTTTTCATACTATTAGGCATATACCCTCCTGCCTGCTCAATAGCTTTATACATAGTTAAACCTTTATAAAATGCGACTAATCCAGGATTGTAAACATTACCTTCAACTCTAACTACATTTTCAAAAGGTAAGGCTTTTACAACAGAATTAGACCCTAATAAAAAGTCTCCATCTACATTTCCTACAGTTTCAGATTCTGTAATTTGATTATCATTTTCATCCAGCGAAGTATATTCTTGAAATACAATAACATTTTCAAGTGATGATAATTGTGTAAGCCCTTGTGCATTCTCTATAGCATCTTTAACAGTAAGTCCTTCTACAAAAACGTATGTACCAGGCTTATTGACTTCACCTTCGATACGATATGTTAAGCTGTTTCTATAATTTATATTTTCATAAACAAATATTTTATCGTTTGGCATCAACTGTATTTTATCTGCTTCGTTATAAGAAGTTATTAATTCTGAGGCATAGAATTGATTTGCATCTTGTCTTAGAATTTTAATCTCATTTTCGCGAATAGTCTGTCTAAAAATAGGATCATCAAATCCGCCTGCAATATCAAGAATGTATTTTAGAGAGCTATTATTAGCTGGGTAGATTCCAGGTGACTTTACCCTACCAAAAACTTCTACATTCCGATCTACATTTGTGATCGATAAAACTTCAACACTATCACCATTATTTAGAGCTTTTGATTGAACATTTTTAAAATTTAAAGCAATTTTAGTTCTTGCATTGTCATCCGACAATCTTTCTTCAACTGGAATGATTTGATCCACAATAATAGTAGATGATGCATTGCTAGTAAATCCAGAAGCATATGTTATAATGCTCGATACAGTCTCGCCATCAAGTAATTCATATATTTTAGGTCTATTAACTTCACCTGATATAGCTATTCTGTTTTTAAAACTTGGGATATGTATTGTATCTCCATCAATAAGCTTGATATTAAAAAAGGTGCTTTTTCCATACATAAAGAAAGAATAAAAATCTACTGTAGCAATTATTTGATTATTTCGTATTAATTGCACCGCTCTCAAAGAGCCATTTTCATCTATACCCCCTGCCTGAACAATTGCTGAGAAAATATCAGAAAAAGGATGTATAAGATTAATACCTGGATTTTCAATATGTCCAGAGAAATAAACATTAATTGATTTCAATTGTCCTATCTCTAACATTAGCTCTGTTGGATTATCCTGATTGTTCAGTGTAGAATATATGCGCGCTAACTCTTTAACTAAGAGAGATTGTGCTTCTTTTATATTTTTATTTGATAAATTTATGAAACCAATATCACTATAATAAATCGCACCATCTTTATTGATCGTAAAACTTTCTCTTAAGTTAGTCTCTCCCCATAAAGATAAAATAATTTCATCTCCAGGGCCTAGCTTAAAGTCAGAAGGGGTGGGTATATTATCAAAAAAATTAATATTTTTCTTGAAATAATTATAACCGAAATATTCGCTGTCCTCCTCATCTAATTTCTCTTCTTGTATATCTAATGGTTCAATACTTATTTTGTCTATTTCAGTTGTAATTTTATTTTCAGGGAGGACGCTATCATCACTTTCTTGAGTGGATTGAAGAGCATCTTTTATAGAATCTAATTGACTATTGCTAAGCCTATTAATATCTCTTTCTGAAAATTGAGCAAAAATATTACTAAAAAACAAAAATGTTATTAGTGTATTTATAAGGTGCTTCTTTAACATAAAGTTAATTTAGTTTTAAATACATACTTTGCAAATATTTCTTTCGATTATCATAAAATAAAAATGTAGATTTATTTCATAAAAATTATTTGATTGATATCATGCACAATAATAAAGAAAAACTAGAATTGATTGGGAGAATAAATAAGCTTTTTGTTGATGATATCAATCTGTATGAAAAAGAGGTATTAGATATTGTATCTGGATCTAAATTTTTAGTTCTCGGCGGAGCAGGATCTATTGGTCAGGCTGTTACCAAAGAAATTTTTAAAAGAAATCCTAAAAAACTTCATGTAATAGATATATCAGAAAATAATCTTGTTGAATTGGTTCGTGATATCAGAAGTTCTTTTGGATACATAAATGGAGAATTCAAAACCTTTGCTTTAGATATTGGATCAATTGAATATGATGCATTTTTTAATTCAGATGGTAAATATGACTATGTTTTAAATTTATCAGCATTGAAACATGTAAGAAGCGAAGAAG
>Ga0181585_10001180_pt1 | contig 22839 bp, 20 predicted proteins | sample 071ome_29_FD_132469 | JGI IMG/M metagenome (GOLD analysis project Ga0181585, IMG submission 132469) | Coastal salt marsh microbial communities from the Groves Creek Marsh, Skidaway Island, Georgia - 071407BT metaG (megahit assembly) | ecosystem: Environmental > Aquatic > Marine > Intertidal...
CGGTGAGTGCGAAGAGTGCAACAGCGATATGACCGTTGTGAGCCGGATCGAATGTTCCACCGAAAACACCGATTCGTCTGCCGATTGAGGAGGAACCGCTTAGTCCCACTCGAACTCCCAGTCTCCGACCAGCAAGGTGTCTCCGGCTTCGATACCTGCGTCTACGAGGGCCTTTGTAACCTTTAGTTGATCCAGTCGCTTGTGGTACTGGATTCGTGCTTCCTGAAGTCCAAGGTTACTTCCCTTCGCGAGGCGAACCGCTTTCTGGTGAACGATCCGGAACACGCCCTCTTCTTCAAGTTCAAGCACCTGGTGGTCTTCCGCTAGCAGCGGCCGAATCACTGGCAACTCCTCGGTGTCGGAGTCTGAGCTATGTTCAACAGTTGTTGGAGTTAGCCTCAGCATGTTGAACATCGAAGTTTTCAACTCATCCAGACCTTCATAAGTCGCGGCTGAAACAAAATGGACCTCGGAATGAAGTCCCTCGAAATTCTCTAGTTCTGCCTTGATCTCGTCGATCAAAACCGACACGTCATCAAGATCGAGTTTATTGATTGCAAGTATTTGCGGCTTCTTCGCCAATTCGGGATCAAAGGATGATATTTCGTCATTAATCGACTGGATACGATCAATGATGTTGTTCTCACTGCCGTCTACCACATGAACCAGGACGCGAGTTCTTTGGACATGCTTGAGGAACTCATCCCCAAGTCCAACACCTTCGTGGGCACCTTCGATCAGTCCAGGAATATCAACAGCTACGAACGCCTGAGGTGCAACTTCGACGACTCCAAGTACCGGTTCAAGTGTTGTGAACGGGTAGTCGGCTATTTTTGGGCGGGCAGCACTTATAGCTGTAAGCAAACTTGATTTACCGGCGTTGGGCATACCGATCAACCCGACATCCGCCAACAACTTCAGATTCAGTCGAACACGCCGAATTTCTCCGGGTTCACCAGCTTCGGCAAGCATTGGCTCTCGTTGAGTGGCACTTACGAAGTGAGCATTACCAAATCCACCTCGACCACCAGCGGCTATAACCATCCTTTGCCCAGGTTCAGCAAGATCTCCAATTAGACGCTTGTCTTGCTTGTCTTCCCACTCCCACACCTCTGTCCCAACAGGAACCGTGACCTCTACAGAGTCGCCATTCGCTCCATGCCTGTTGTGAGCTTCGCCTTTACCACCGTTTTTGGCGATGAAATGCGGTTGCCAGTGAAACTTTGTAAGGGTGTTTATGTCGGGATCAGCAATTAGAACGACATCGCCCCCATGACCGCCATCCCCACCACCGGGGCCCCCGCGCGGAAGAAGAGCCTCTCTAATAAAAGAGACCATTCCAGAACCGCCGTTGCCGGCTCTTACTTCTATTACTGCTGAATCAAGCATGTGGAAAACCGGATCAGTAATTCTTCAATAATTAATTAATCGTTAGAACAACAACCGGTGTGGAAATGTGGAAACCCTTCGTTGTTTGAGTATAAATCTCTTGTGGAAACTTGGTTGTCGAAGACCTTCGAATAGTTGGTAATCAAAGAGAACTTTGAGTGTTTGTGGAAGATGTTTTTCCACACAGGTTTGTGGATGAAAACAGTGTGGTTAAAGATTCACCTTTTCCACGACACTTCAGAATCTAAGCCGAGTTAATCTTCGGAATATTCCTGGCTTTCCACCGGCACTACGGATTTATCCATGAGTGATGAATCGCGTGCGTAAGTCTGGTTCACGATATTCAGCCCGCGCAAACACTTTCCTGAAGAGGGATTGATATGACGTTCAGAGTTAGTTAGAGATAGTCGACGTGCGCTTTGAGCGCTGCATGATGTCTCTAACAGATGAGAGTTGACCGCGTAGGGATGTATCAGTTTCAAGCAACTGTTCGAACCTTTTTTGGGCATACAGAACTGTCGAATGATCTTTACCACCCAGGGCTTTGCCGACCCTGTTTGAGGTCAAATGCGCGTCTTCACGAAGCAAATACATCGCCATGCGACGAGCCTCAGAAGTCGATTTGTCTCGCTTCTTGCCCATCATCGCTTCGACATCTACACCGGTGTAATCTGCTACCGCCTGGAGTACTTGGTCTGCCGTCACTTCATCGTCAGAACCATCAGGTACAAGACTTTTCAGTGCAACCTCGGCAATTTCACTGGAAACCGGCTCTCCAACAAGTTGAGAGTAAGCAACTACCCGGTTCAAGGCGCCTTCAAGCTCACGGACGTTCTGGTGTGAAAGTCGAGCGATCCTGTCTAGCACCTCGGCATCGCAGTCCGGGGCCTTACTCTGCAAGATTGCGTATCGAGACTCATAATCTGGAGCCTGAATGTCGACTTCTAGACCACCGGCCAATCGAGACTGAATTCGCTCTTGAAGCAAACTCTTGGTCGCCGGCTCGTCACCAGTCACCACAATCTGCTTTCCAGCCATGTGCAACTCGTTAAACGTATGGAAGAAACCTTCCTGAGTTTGCGGCTTGGTCGTTATGAACTGAATGTCATCGATTAAAAGCGCGTCTGCACCTCTGTATCGCTCACGAAAATCTTCTGTCGTCCCGTTACGAATCGAAGCAATGTACTCATTAGTGAATCGCTCGCTACTAACGTAAATAACTTTCAGACCGCGAAGAGAAAGCTCGTGCCCGATTGCGTGTAGTAGGTGTGTTTTGCCTAGGCCGACTTCTGAATAAATATAAAGCGGGTTGTAGATACTGCCCGGAGACTCGGAGACTTTCGCCGCCGCAGCCTGGGCGAGACGGTTTGAGGGAGCAACCACAAACTTGTCAAACGAAAAGTCATCTTTAAGTGAGTACGTGTTGGTGTAGAAATCGGGATCAGCGCCTTCAAAGATGTGCTCACCGGTCTTTTCGTACAGGTTGCTGTGCTTGTTGACCGTTTGTACTTCGCCAGCCTTGGTTGGCTCAGGTTCGTTGCCGTTCGCGCCACGGACACTAAACACTATTTGGATTTTTCGACCCGCAACCTTTGAGACGGTTCGGTGAATAGTTCCGGAAAGTCGTTTTTCGAGCATTTCTGCTGCAAATGGACTGGGAGTAGAAATCGTGAGGATTTCATTTTCCAGTTCAACTGCTGATGTTGGGCGCAACCACGTTTCGTAGTTTGGCCTCGGGATCTCCAGCTGGAGTTGACCTAGAGCAGCTGCCCATATTTGCCGTGCGCTTTCCGTAACCAAACCCTCGCTTTTTTTGGGCGCAAGCGCACCCGAACCGGACACGCCGGTTTGAAAAAAATCGAACAGATATGTGGAACACTCAGACCAACAATTTCGGCAGCTGGACGTTGCCTGTGGTGGTGTCGGCCTGACGGCAACCGTACCATGTGCTCGGCTGGGGTATGCAAGCCCTGAAACGGGCTTTTTGGACCAAATTTTCCACGAATTTCCCAGCTTTTTTTGTGACGATATTCACGACCAAGTTTACGAGACCTTAATTCGATCTTAAATCAGCACCGGCGCGCTGCAGGACGCGCCACGGTTTTCCGGTGCGCACCACAGCCGAGAGGCTTATAAAGTAGATAAATGCGAATCGTTTTTTTTGGATCACCCGACGACTCTTTGCCCGCGCTAGACGCGCTCTCGAATTCGCGCCATTCCGTACTTGCTTGCTACACGCAACCGGATAGAAAGGCTGGCCGAGGGAAGAAGCTGCTACCCACCGCAGTCAAGATTCAAGCTGAAGAGCTCGGGATACCTGTGTTCAGTCCAACCAGACTCAAAGGAAACGACGAAGAAGTCTCTAGGCTGACCGAACTTAACGCTGACGCGTTTGTTGTGGTTTCTTACGGTCGAATACTTCCGAAAGAGCTGCTCGATTTGCCGAAATTCGGCGTCATCAACATCCATCCATCGCTGCTGCCTAAGTTTCGGGGACCAAGTCCTGTTGTCAGCGCCATATTAGAGGGCGTTGATCGCACCGGAGTGTCGATTATGTTCCTGGATGAAGGAATGGATACCGGACCGGTACTTGCACAGTCCAGCCCGATCACTCTTGCCGGCAACGAGCTTGCCTCTGAGCTCCAGAGAAAGTTGTTCACGGTCGGTGCGAGCATGCTTACATCAACACTCGGTGACCTGGAAAACGGGACCGCGACTGCGACGGCCCAAGATGACTCTGCTGCGACTGTCACTCGCTTGATCGAAAAAGGCGACGGAGAAATTGATTGGTCAGAATCTGCAGAAGTCATCGACAGAAAGATTAGGGCACTCAATCCTTGGCCAGGAACGTTCACTACCTTCGAGGGCAGCAACCTCAAGATTCTCGAAGCGAATGAGACGTCAGTGGATTCGCAACCTGGACAAGCCTTCATTAAGGAAGGGAATCTTTACGTCGGAACCGGAACCGCTGCCCTGCAGATTCAATCGCTTCAGTTGGCAGGTAAGCCGCGGCTGAACGCCACCGACTTTGTCAGGGGATACCCGAGAGTCGATGGCGTTACTTTAGGTTCTTAAGCAGTTTCGATCTGAACGATCTCGCGGTGTGCGATATGGCTGCGAACCATGTCGACGTTTGCTACCCACCAGTCGCTGCCGTAAAAGGCGGCTTCGCACTTCTCGATGTTGTCAGCTGAGTCTCCGTACGACCGAATCCAGATGAACTGGGTCTTTTCCTCGTTCACCCAGGTGCTTTCAACTTTGATTCCAGCTTCTGCCATCAGTGGGACGAGTTTCGGGAATAACTCGAGCCAGCTGTCGAGTTGACCTTTGTTGATGGTGTACGTGCGAAGGTGTGCGACGGTCATTTAAAAACTCCGGTTCATATTCAAACAAAACCTGAGTTTACTCACGACAGACCTATCGTCTATAGCTTGCGAGTGCAGCTAACCAGAAGACGAAATCTATCGGTTGTTGAGCATGCCCATGAGAGCGCGCTTACCACCGGGACCCGACAGCTTCTTCATCATCTTCTGCATTTGCTTGAATTGATTCAAAAGCTGGTTTACCTGTGCAGGTGAAGTCCCGGAACCGTCGGCGATGCGTTTGCGGCGCGAACCGTTGATGATCGAAGGGTCCTCACGCTCTTTCATCGTCATGGAATGAATGATCGCCTCAACCTGCGCCATGCGTCGCTCATCGAGATCTTTTGGATTGAATTTGCCGCGAAGCGCACCCATGCCAGGAATCATTCCGAGCAGATCCGTCATTGATCCCATCTTCTTGATGGTCTGGAACTGCTGGAGCATGTCGTTCAAGTCGAACTGGTTCTTCCGAATCTTCTGCTCGAGCTCCCGGGTTTGTTCAACGTCAAACTCCTGCTCAGCACGCTCGATCAGCGATTCAACGTCACCCATCCCCAGAATTCGGGATGCGATTCTGTCCGGGTGGTAAACCTCGATCTGATCTGGCCGCTCACCTACACCGATGTACTTGATTGGAACACCGGTTACCGATCTCATCGAAAGTGCTGCACCACCACGAGCATCACCATCCATTTTGGTGAGCACCATGCCGCTCACACCAATGCGTGAGTTGAACTCGCTTCCGGAACGAACAGCGTCCTGACCAGTCATGGCGTCAAGTACGAGAAGGGTTTCGACTGGTGACGTGGCGTCTCGAATCTCTTCGAGTTCCGACATCAAGTCGTCATCGATTGCCAACCGACCTGCCGTATCGAGGATCAGGTAATGAGTTCCAGCATCAGCAGCTTGTTTAACAGCCGCTTTAGCGACCTGGACGGGCGTCGACTTGGATGGCTCTTCGGAATAAACCTCGATATTGAGCTGCTTACCAAGCTGTTTCAACTGATCGACAGCCGCCGGACGCTGCAAGTCACACGCAGCGAGCATTACCGGGTGCTTGTCCTTGCGAAGTGACAAAGCGAGCTTGGCTGCAAGTGTGGTTTTACCTGCTCCCTGAAGTCCCACCAACATGATCACGCTCGGTGGTCGCTCGGCTCTCGCTAGTTCAACCGCTTCACCACCGAGAATTTGAGCAAGCTCATCTCGGACAATTCGAATTACGGATTGGCCGGGGGTGAGAGAAGCGAAGACTTTCTCGCCGTCGGCGCGATCTTTTACAGCTTTAACGAATGATCGAGCGACTTTGAAGTCTACGTCAGCTTCGAGCAACGCGAGACGTACCTCGCGAAGAGCCGCATCAATATCTTTTTCAGAAAGTTTGCCCGAACTGGTGAGCTTGTTGAAAACTCCGCCGAGCTTATCGGAAAGGGACTCAAACATAGTTCGAGTTTACCGCGAGAACGGTACTACCGGCGCGCGATTACTCTGGTGTGCCCTCAGCTTGGGCAGTTTGAGTTTCTGGGACGAAAAGAGTTGCCACGACGGTGCGCTCTGCATCTTTGGCATCACTCGAGTTGCCAGCGGATGCAACGAGAAACCAGATGATCAAGGCAAGAGACACAGTTAGACCCGCCCAATAAACGATAGCCTCGTACCGTTTCCAACGAGATCTGGGTCGATTCTCGGCTATGTTGCGGCGGGGTTGAACCCTGCCTGTTGGGTCATTCATGGTGTCGGATTATTGCGCGCTTGATCCATGCCTGAACGGCTTATCGAACGTGACCACTGTACCGCCCTCTGATGGAGAATCCAACAATTCAAGACCGGCCTTCAGCACCTCAAGTTGCCTTTCCCTGTCACCTGGTGCGGAAAGAGGACGACCCATTGGGTGTCTGGTCAGCAACACACGCGGAGGATTCATCGCAATTGTTCGGTCTTTAAATACCTCGGACATGATAATTACGTTTGGCAAGCCTTCTTCCTCGAACGTACGAGCAACGTGCCCCACGGACACGTGACAAACAGGTCAAATTGGCACCAGGACGATTGCTTCGGCGCCTGATTGCTTTAGTCGTTGTGCCCACTCGAAGCACAAACGACTACGTAATTTCAACTGGGATGCCAAGCACACGAACGAAAAAGCCGGATCGGCGAACTTGCCTATCACACCATCTGCTTCAAGCTCTCTCATACGGTCGATCGGCAACCCGACATTCCTGTCACGTACAACAGCTCGAATGTCGTACCCACCATGACGCACGAGAGTTTTTTCTGCTGGTGTGTCGATCGGAATTCGCGAAAGAATCGGGTCAGCCTTCCCGAACTCCGAAGTCATCTTCACTACATCGTCCTGGGTAAGCCCTTTCATTCCGAATGGCTCTGGATCATCACCCTCCGTGAAATGCCCTGTGGTCGTAAGTAGTCCCACATTTAGTTCAGAAACTGGCTTCGCCGACTTGGTGAACGGCTTGTCGTCGTACTGAAAGTGACCCGCGCCGGCGTACGCAGATTTTTGAGCTTCCGTAATCGTCTGAATGAGTTCCGAAGGATCGCCGGTGTCGATCAGGTCACCAGCTTGATCGAAAATCTGCCTGATTAGCTGGTCAGCCTCTTCAATAGACCCGTTTTTCAGGAACTTGAACAGCAGGTCGGTCCTCGAACCGCACGAAAACGACTGCCGGTAATCGTCGAAACTCTCGTTGGTCAATTCATGCAAGCTTTCTTCAGACACTCACACCACCTCGCTCTTTTTCGAGTTACGCCATCTCACCCAATGTGTCGGTTGCTAAAAGTTTTACCTGGGTCCGTGCTTGAACCTCATCGAAAGACCAGCCAGGTGCAACCTCTTTCAGGATGAGCTCTCCTGCGGATCGATCAACATCTATAACCGCAATGTCGGTAACGATCTGGTCTACGCATCCTAGTGCGGTGAGTGGAAAATCACACTTTTCAACAATCTTCGCGACATCACCTTTGGCATTGTGTTCCATGGCGACAATCACCCTCTTTGCGTTCGCTGCCAGGTCCATGGCACCGCCAATACTGCCAATCCCTCGCTTGGGAATCATCCAGTTAGAAAGATCGCCAGAGCGTGAAACCTGGAGTGCACCTAATACGGTCACATCAATATGCCCGCCCCTGATGAGGTTGAACGACTCAACCGAATCGAAAAATGCCATTCCGGGCACTCGCTTCGGAAATTTTCCGCCAGCGTCCATCAGATTTGGATCGCCTTCTCCGGGCGCTGAAAGTTCCTCAAACCCTAGGATTCCATTTTCGGCGTGGTATCTAAGTTCGACCCCGTCCGGAAGATAATCTGCGCACATCGAAGGGATCCCGATGCCGAGGTTCACGGTCCAACCGTTTTGTAGGTCACGGGCAGCACGTCGAGCAATACCGGCTCGATCAAGACGCGGTGCAGGATCTGTCATCGTCACGGCAGTTGATCCCCCGGCTTTCGAACCACGATTCGATCGACGTACGTATTTAGCGTTCCGACTCTCTCGGGATCGATACCACCCGGCTCGACCAGTTCGTCGACTTCGACAATCGTTACTTTGGCCGCAGTTGCCATAGCTGGGTTAAACGCCCTGGACGTACCGATGTACTGCAAGTTGCCCCTGGTGTCGGCTTTTTCCGCTCTGATCAGGGCATAGTCAGCGGGTAACGCGTGTTCTAGAAGGTAAGTTCGACCGTCAAAATCGCGGTGTTCCTTACCTTCAGCAACAGGAGTACCCACACCCGTTGGCGTGAAGAAAGCTGGAATTCCTGCACCTGCTGCCCTGATTCTCTCGATAAGTGTTCCTTGCGGCACTATATCGACTTCAGCACGACCTTCTCGCCAAGCCTGTTCGATATCAGAAAGGGGATTGGTGGTTCCCGGTACAGGAAATGAACAAATTATTTTGTCGGCCTGTCCGCTTTCGAAAAACATCCCCTGGTCAATCGGATCAAGATGATCAGGCCATCCGTAACCGGTGGTTTTCGAGATGCCAGCAACGTTGCCAATGATCGTGAGATTTTTGGCACCCTGTTCTCGCAGCGCGAGCATTAGTCGAGTTGGCTGTCCGCCAGCGCCACCAAATCCGCCGATCATGATCGACGAACCCGACGGAATATCGGCAACTGCATCGCTAAATGTATTGACTAATTTATTTACTGGCACGGCGGAGATTGTACGTTGTACATAGCGTCTGTCGAATAAACTTTTGGGCGTTTCAAAGCTAATCAGGAAATCTGCCTTGACCAACTCCCCGAACCCGGAAAACTTCACGTTGATCGCTCACCGTGGTTCCTCATACGACGCGCCTGAGAACACATTTGAAGCTTTCGACCTCGCGCTGGAAAACGGCTTCGATAACGTTGAAACCGATGTTCAACTGTCGAGCGATGGTCGAGCCGTGCTGATCCACGACGATAAACTCGATCGAACGACGGACGGCACTGGAATTGTTACTGAAACAGGCATCGCCAGGATCAAATCTCTGAATGCCGGTATGTGGTTCGAAGGACCTGATGACAGCGTCGGCCTAAAAGGTCCACTCGTGTATTCGGAAGCGTTCGTCCCGACGCTCGAAGAATTTTGCGAACGCTACGCGGGCAAGCTCCATGTTCACCTCGAATTGAAATCCAGCCAACCCGATCTCGCGGAAGCTTCAAAGAAATCACTTGAAACGTGGGGTTGGTTGGACCAGCACACCGGTATTTCGACCGCGCCCGGTGTGACTATTTCGTCATTTCATTACGAGCAACTTGAGCGGTCGGTCCAGGTGATGCCGTCAATCGCACACGGTTGGCTTGTGCAAAAAGTGGATGATGAGATCCTCAGCAAGGCTGCCAAACTAAAGCTATCCGGGATTTATCCACGTGCCGATCTCGTTTCCCCTGATCAAATCTCGCAGTTAGCAGAAGCAGGCTTCACTGTCCGAACCTGGGGCGTCGGAAATTCTCGTGAAAACCTTGAGAATGCTTTCAAATCCGGCGCTGTTGGCACCACCGTGGATTGGCCATTTCAGGCAAAAGCTCATCTCGAGTCCCTGAAATAAGAACGCTTTTCTCATAAAACCGTTATTCCCTTTGGCGGAATTGTCGTTACGTTTGCGTTGTTAGCTACGGTCTTCGACCAATACCAGCAGTACGGAACGAATTATGTTTTACGACACTTCGAGTTTTATTAAGCCAGCACCAGCTCTTCGAGACGACCGCTTTAACGCATTGGTCATGTTGCTACCCCGAGAGTCCAAGCGTCTTCTCGCCAAGGCAGTTTTGGAACTTCCCGAAGTAAAACGTGTGCTCAACGACGGCTGGTTCGTCGTGTCACGAGGAGTTACTCCTGCCTATTTGCTTGAAGAGCTAACCGGGCAAGCGGCTGACAAAGGGAACAGCACAGCCGGTATCGTAACTAGCGGACGCCTTGCCAGTGTTATCGAAGAAGACCGACTGGGACCCTGGGTATTCAAAGACGGGAAGCTTTCCGAAACCCCGGCACCGGCAGCACTTGGTCAATTCAAGGCCAGCGACGTTTCGATCAAGGGGGCAAACGCAGTTGATCCTGACGGAAACATTGGCGTTCTCGCCGCCGACGGTGCAGGCGGAACAGTCGGAGGCATTTGGGGCACATTGACAGCACGTGGTGCCCACTGGGTGGCACCTGTGAGTCTTGAGCGGCTCGTTCCTTCGGTCATTGAAGCTGCACGTACGTGTGGAAATCACCTTTGGGACCTAACAATGGGTCAGTCGGCCGGACTAATGCCTGTTGTAAACGCACTGGTAGTAACTGAAATTCAGGCAATCGAGCTTCTGACCGGAGCTAAAGCTACTCACGTTGCATCAGGCGGAGTTGCCGGATCTGAAGGTGCAGTTGTACTTAGCCTGACCGGTGAAGAAAGTGTTGTCAGGTCTGCATTCGAGATGCTTGAGGCGATTAAGGGCGAAGAACAGTTTGAATCTCCGCGCCTCATCCCATACATTCGAGAACCAGAGACAGCACCTCACAGCTAATTCCAAACCACCCACCCTGGAATCCAGAAGAGCCAGTTATGAAGATAGAGAAACTACGGTTACGACACGTATTCGGCACTATCGAGACCGACGGTACGTTCTGGGAAGAACGTCTTGTCATGCCTCTCGATGTCTACCCGGAGTTTCGAGACGTAACGAAGCGAGTTGGTTGGAGCGATCAGAGATCCGAAAACCAGCTCGCTCACGATGCGTACTTCGTTCAAATTGAGACAGATGAAGGCGTAATTGGTATCGGCGGTCCGATGGACAAAGCCGTTGCATTTATCGTCGAGAACGAACTCTCTCACCATTTGATCGGTCGAGACCCACTTGCTATCGAATTCCTCTGGGACATCATGCACCGCGCAAGTGATCACGGTCGCCAGGGCAACACAATGATCGCAATTAGCGCGATTGACTGTGCACTTTGGGACCTGAAAGGTCGCTACTTCGACACACCTGTCTTTCCTTTGATCGGTGGACCAACACGTGAATCGGTTCCGGCTTACGCCTCGATGCTCGGTTACAACGTGCTTGATATGGGACTTGTGCGTGAACGTGCACAACAGCATAAGGAAATGGGCTTCACGGCTCAGAAATGGTTCTTCCGGCACGGACCAATGTCAGGTGCTGAAGGTCTGAGGAAGAACGTCGAACTCGTGAGAACCGTGCGTGAAACCATCGGTGACGACGATGACATCATGCTCGACTGCTGGCAATCGATGGACGTCAACTACGTCATACGACTTGCCGAGCAGATTGAGGAGTATCACCCGCGCTGGCTCGAAGAGGTTGCGATGCCGGATCGTGTCGACTCTTACCGCAAGATCCGTGAAGCTACCAACATCCCGATCTCAGGCGCAGAGCACCACTACACTCGCTGGGGCATGAAGCAATTCATTGATGCTGAAGCTCTAGACATATTGCAGCCAGATATTTACTGGGCAGGCGGACTCTCCGAGACGCTGAAGATTGCAGCAGTAGCCACAACTGCCGATCTGATTACCATTCCACACGGTCACTCGACCAACGCTGGAATACATTTCTCACTTACTCAGTCGCCAATCCACACTCCGTACCAGGAATATCTGGTCAAGTGGAATGTTATTCATCAGCACTTCCTGAAGGATCCGGTTAAACCCGAAAACGGCTCGATCAACGCTCCGACCGGCCCCGGAATGACGATGGATCTAGACCCCGACAAGATTGAGCGGGAAGAAGAGCCCAACTTCGGCAGTTAGATTTCCGGGGAATCAAAGCCGTTTCCGCCATTGACTAGCTGACACTCGATGCAGGAAAGTAGTTCCGCCCATAGCGGATTTACATAAATGTGTGCTAGCACGTACGAGTATCCACCCAGCCATAGCCAGAATCGTCACCGTTCATAAAGCCCGTCGTTTGCATCCATTCAGAGAACTCAATTTGCACAACTCGCCTGACAACTCTGGCACCGATATCGCCGTCAGGTCACGCCCGATTCCAATCAGGGTGAATCCTGCCGTTCTCGAACCACATTCTGGTCGAGGTGAACGGTTAGTTTCAAATACGAAGTTTCCGTATTTATTCGCTGTTCTAATGATCCTCATATCAGTAGCGTCAGTGGCTCTGGCCGATGCTGCCACCGAACAGGACATGGATCGCTTTCTCCGTTCTGTCGAAATGGTTGCAAGGCAATTCCCTTTGGTAGACACATCCAACGACGCTGACGGGATGTTGAGCGCACGTGGCAGGAATATTCTGCTGAGTACGCTGGTACTTGTTGTCTCGATCTCTGTTTTATTCGGGTTCTATTTGAACCGGTTGGCGGTCAGATCAAGAAGTGACCTCAAGTCACGCGCCGCGGAAGAGGTCGAGAACGTTGAAACTGCGAAACGCAGATTTATTGACACCGCAACTCACGAGCTAAACACCCCGCTCACAGTGACTACAGCACTCACGGATGTTCTTTCTAGGAACCGCGAAGGCAACCTGACCGAAAGACAACTCCGGCAGTTGGAGGCCATCAAACGGAACAACCGGCATTTGGTCGATCTCGTGGACCTGATGATTCAAACCTCTGAGGCAGGAAAGATTGCGGAATATCCCCGTGAGAATGTTCGCTACTCAGAATTCCTAGAGACAACATTGACCTCGATACGAAATGAGCTCGAGCTGGGTGAAATCAAACTGGAATGGTCAATCGAACACAGCACCGACGAGGTCGAGATCTATCCTGGCCGAATCGCCAAGGTGATAAGTCACCTGGTAATTAACGCGGGGCGTAACGTCGATAAGCCGGGTGTCGTGAGAGTGTTCACTGCAGATGATGATGGCAAAATCGTCACCTGCATCGTCAACCGTGAAATAGAAATCCCCGAGCAGGAGAAAGAACTCCTGTTCACACCGTTCTACAGGGCCGACACCGAGATAAACCGCCGCGTTCGTGGTTTAGGCCTTGGATTGACCGTGGTCAAGCAGGTTGTCGAAAGCTACGGCGGCTCAGTGAACGTTTACTCGGATGAGGATGACGGCACTCAGTTCTGCTTCACCCTGCCAAAAGTGGCATAACGGAGAACCCTCGGTCCTACTTGTGACTTGTCACAGGCAGAATCACCGCGAAAGTCGAGCCCTCATTCTCGATACTGGAAACCTGGATTTGACCATCATGCAGTTCTATCAGCGTCTTGGATATGGCAAGACCAAGTCCTGTACCAGGCTGAATTTGCACATCTTCACGCTTACTCCTGAAGAACGGCGTAAATATTTCTTCCTGTTCAGTTTCAGAAATCCCTACACCTTGATCAACCACCTTGATGTGCGCGTAGTCATTGATCAGTTCTAGCTCTACCCGAATATTCGAGCCCGATTCGGAGTACTTACTCGAATTAGCCATCAAGTTGGATATCACCTGAGTGATCCGCCCTGAGTCCGCATTGATCCAGACGGGGACTGGTGCTGAGACGACTTCAACTTGTTGACTCTTCGCTCGGATGGTTGGTTCCATCGACTCAACAACGGATTCGACCAACGCGTGAACCTCGACATCTGAGCGATCAAGCTTCAACCTATCCGTGCCGAGCCTTGAGAAGTCGAGCATGTCTTCGACCAGCTCATTGAGACTCCGACTGTTCCTCTTGATCACATCGAGATGCTCAAGCTGAAGTCCTGTCAATGTCCCTTGCCGGTCTCTGCTCAAGATGTCTGCAAACGACATGATTGCCGTTAGTGGTGTACGTAGTTCGTGAGATACCGACGTGAAAAACTCTTCTCGTTGTCTGGCGATCTCAGCCAACTCGCGGTTTTCAACGTCTAGTCGCATTCGAGCAGCTCGGTCCTCCTCAGCCTGTAATCGGTCCGAAACATCACGCCGGATACCAACAAACCTGACGATTTCGCCATCGTCGTCAAATACTGGTGTTACAGAGTGCTCTACTGGATAGATTTCTCCGTTCTTTCGAACCGACTTCAAGACCCCGAACCAGCTCCTACCAGAACTAAGAGTGTCCCAGGCTTCTTCATATTCAGCATCTTGGCCGGGTGGCCTTAGGAATCCTGGACCCTGATTCAATGCTTCTTCACGGGTATAGCCAGTTTCCTTTAAGTACGCATCGTTCACAGATTCGATGGATCCGTCGGGTCGCAATATATTGATTGAGTCCGCAGAGGTTTCGAACACTGTGACTTGTGTGCGCAGAAGTTTCTCGCTACGACGAAGACTCTCAAACTGCTCCGACGCGGCAACAGCTCCTGCAATTTGTGATCCGATCTGCGCAGCGACGCTCGCGGTTTCCTGGTTATAAGGGGAATTTTCACGGGAACGGAAGTGAATGGTCCCAACTACCACCCCTCGTGAAACGAGTGGCACGATCATCACAGAGCGCAACCCAGCGGACATTTGATCGCGCTCTAAAGGATATTTCGGCAAGATTTCTTTGGAGTAATCAGGTTCATTGAGGATCAGCGGATCGTGGTTTCTCAGCGCGAGTTCTCTGACATTACCGGGTACGGGGAACTGTTTTCCTACTGTGTTTTTGGTTCCTTCCCCTTCGACGAGAACATCCGTTGCAATCGTGCAATCGGGGTTCAATGTGGCAATCACGATTCGGTCGAACGGAATTAGCTTGCGAGCTTTCTCAGCGAACTGGCTGTAGACATCTTGCAAACGGAAAGTTGAACTGACAATTCGACCAATCTCTGCAATCGTGTCGTTTTGCTTGCTGAGTCGCTCGCGTTCGACCGATTCTTTCTTCAGCAAAGCATATTGTTTTGACGTAGCAATCGCACCGGCAATTTGGGCTGCGATTTGCTCGGCTAGTTCACGCTGGTGCTCACCGTAGGCTTGAGGATCCTTCGATCTCAAATTCAACGTGCCCACGGTGCGACCTTGCCACACTAATGGAGTCATGAGAAGCGAGCGCGATCCGATGTTGTATCTTTGGACTTCGGCGACACTACGTGCCGCCAGTTCCTGGTAAACCGAGTTATTGGCGACAAGGGTTTGCTGATTCAGAATCACATTCTGTTGAATCTTGCTCTCGGGTAGCGGGTACGAAATACCAATGGTTTCTTGCTCGAGACTTAGCCCGTCTACCAATACATCGGTAACTTCATTCAGATCTTCGTCGAAAGCGGTAACAACTACCCGATCGAACGGCACGAGACCTCGGACCACTTCGACGAACTACGCGAGTACTTCTTCAATTACGAGAGTTGAGCTGACAATCCGACCGATCTCAGCGATTGCTACCTGCTCTTCTGCAAGCCGTCGTAACTCGTTCGCTTGCCTCGCCATAGCCACCGAACCAGCTATTTGCCGCCCGATCTCGTTAGCAAGCATTCGTTGACGAAGACCGAATGCCTTAGGATCGAGCGACCGTAGCGTCATAACTCCCTGTGGTTCTCCGTTCCATATCAAAGGAGTAGAAAGAACCGAACGGAGACCAGCGGCGATACGGTACTTTTCGTCATCAACTAATTCAGTCAGTTCGTTGAGTTCATCATCTACAGCGTGGTATTGCTGAAAATCCACGAACATTTGGTGCTTGATACGACCATGGGGGATAATCACCCGCTGCGATGCGTTTGGTTGGTCTACTTCAATTCCAGAGACAAAAACACTATCTACGTGATTGAAGTCAGGTGTAAGGGCTGCGAGTGCCAGGCGATCATGTGGCACGAGTGATTTTGCGAGCCTGGCGAACTCTTCAAAAGCTTCGTCGGTGCTGAGCGAGGTTGCGATGAGACGCCCGATCTCCGTGAGTTTACGAAGCTCATCCTCGTTCGGTCGGTCGATGACCGTCTGGTCTCGGTTTTGTTTCGCTTTATCTACCAAAATCTCCCGCCAAAGTTCCACGCAACCGCAGCATGCCACAACGTTATTCGAGTTATCCGCTTAGTCAAGCACGGTGCTTCACACACGACGTGTGAGGAAATATCTAGGACGAAGTGAGTTCCTTCGCGTACTTAAGTTCCATTTCTGCAAGCTTTTCGACGCGTCGCCTGAAGTCAGGATCAGTCGAAAACTCCGCATTGACGAAGGCATCGAGAACTTCTTTGGCGAGTTCAATCCCGATTATCCAGGCACCAATGCAGAGTAGGTTCACATCATCGTGCTCCACACCCTGGTGAGCGCAGTGAGTATCGTGAGCCAGCATTGCCCTGATACCCGGAACTTTGTTGCCGGCAATCGAAGCACCAACCCCGGTGCCGCAAACAAGTACGCCTCGCTCTGCCTCACCAGAAAGAATCGCCGATGTAACTCGTTGAGCAATGTCTGGAAAATCGACAGGATCTTCTGAATGTGTCCCGTGATCCACGATTTCGTGACCTTGCGAACGCAAATACTCAACCACGGGTCCCTTCATCGGAAATCCGGCGTGATCACCACCGATTGCGAGTTTCATTACTGGTTACTCCGTAACTCGTTCTTAGAAAACTAAAACTTCTGGCTTATCCATCTACGTGCTTGAAAAATCCCGTCGGGTCAGCCCATTCGTCAGGTACACGAACCGACAGCACAGTTGCATCACAAGTCAGCACCCCATCGTGTGAAAAGAAGTCGATAGCGTGCTCAGTCTTTTTGTCGGACTTCGTGATCAGTCGCGCTCTTGCCGTAACCGGCCCATCGATTCGAGTAGGTTTTCTGTAGTTCACCGTTAGCGATGCCGTGGCGTACCAGATTTTTTGGCCCTCACCGACCTCTCGTCCCTCGGTTTTATAAGCCTCAGCTATTGCCGTGCATACTCCGTGGCAGTCAATGATCGAAGCTATCGTTCCGCCATTCATTACGTCAGGCGGCATTGCCGAGTGGTACGACTTAGGCTGATACACACACATAGACTCGTCACCGTCCCAGAACGACTTGATTTGCAACCCCTTATCGTTCCATGCTCCGCACCCGTAACAGTGGTTGCCGTGTAATCCGTCTTGAAAATACATTTGTTCAGCCGCTAACTGGCTCATGTTTTGCCCCGAAAACTAGTTCGATGCCAATACGATACCGAATATTCTTCACCAACCTGGAGCCCAAGCGTTCGATCTACTGATTACCAACACTTAGCAATTTCACCAATCTCATCGTGAACAGTTCACCGCAAACTGAATCCAATCGGGGCAAGACCCTTCTGCTCGTCTCCCTGGCGACATTGTTCGCCCTGTCGGTTTGGTTCTCAACGAACGCCATTTCTGGCGCGCTTGAACAGGAAAAAGCCTTAAGCGAGTCAGCGATTTCGTTTCTGACAATCGCCGTTCAACTCGGGTTCGTATTTGGAACACTCGTAATTGCAGTTAATAACCTGTCGGACCTAGTGAATGCTCGAACACTTTTCTCGGTGTCCTCGGCACTCGCAGCGCTGGCTAATTTAAGCGTGCTGTTTGTCGACTCAACCGAGTTGTTGTTGCTCAGCCGGTTCCTGGCAGGTGCGTTCCTTGGAGGCGTCTATCCACCTGCAATGAAAGTCGTTTCTGGTTGGTACACCTCAGGTCGAGGATTTGCTCTTGGAACGATGGTCGGAGCTCTTACGGTCGGCTCTGGCTCGCCGCACTTGCTCAGGTCCATATTCACCGAAAACTGGGAATACGTGATCGTTGGCAGCTCAGTGCTGGCAGTAGTTGGTGGTCTGACGATGCAATTCCTGGTGAAAGACGGACCGCACGACGTAAAGGGTGCGAAGTTCAACCCAAGATATTTGGCAACGGCAATTACGGAACGTGGACCAAGACTCGCCCTGTTCGGTTATTTGGGACACATGTGGGAGCTCTACGCCATGTGGGCGTGGATTGGTGCGTACATGCTGTTCGTTTTCGGTGACCGCACCATATTCAATGGTTCGCTTGGTGTCGCTAGCGCAGTCACATTCGCGATATTCCTCGCAGGGGCATTCGCCAGTTCTTACGCCGGGGTTTGGTCGGAAAAAATTGGCAGGACAGCCGTAACGAGCATTGCCATGATTATTAGCGGTGGAACGGCGCTGTTCATTGGCTTTTTACCCACAGAACTATCGTGGCTAATAGTGATACTCGCTCTGGTTTGGGGGGCGTCAGTTATCGCAGACTCCGCCCAGTTCTCCACGAGCATGACGGAACTTTCAGATCCGCTCTATCGCGGAACGATGCTCACATTCCAAACGGGACTGGGGTTTGCGCTGACCGCAATCAGCATTTGGCTGTTACCAGTTATCGAGTCAGCTCACGGCTGGGGCTGGGCATTCATGATGCTCGCCGCGGGCCCAGTATTCGGAACAATTTCTATGTTGTGGCTACGACGATTGCCAGAGTCAGAGAAACTGGCGGCTGGCAACCGATAGCCTCTACCGCGCAAACCTAAGCGCTCGTGATCCAACGGCGGTATCGTTCTTCTGCGAACGATTGCTTCTCCTGAGCCATTTCCAATGATGGACCCGAGAACGGTGCACTTGGGCGCGATCCAGGAAGAAAATTCGCGTCCATTCTGCCGACCGTCTGATTCCCAAACTCGACGTAGCACGAGCCCTTGCCGTCAAACCGTTCAGGCTCATCGCCGCCAACAATTTCGTGAATCAGGTGGTTTGCCACAGCCCGTGCGGCGCTCTCTGCAAATACACCCGACTTCGGAGTAGGGGCGCTCGTCACATCTCCAACTGCGTATACATCCTTGAATTTGGTTGAAAGATTCTTGTCATCAACCGGAATCCAATCGTTTTCCGATAGTCCTGCTTCTTCAACTACATCAGGAACTCGGTGAACTGGAATCCCAAGGAATAGGTCGAACGGAATCCTGTCTCCGTCCTCGCAAATTGCCTCTTTCGTCTTGGGGTCAATCTCGACAATGATCTTCTCGGTCACGAACTCCATATTTCGCTCTCGGAACTTGCGAAGGATTGCCTTGGTCCCATCTGGTGAAGGCGGGATTGGCACCGGCCACTGTGAAACGACCGAAATTTCGATGTCGTCACGCACTCCACGCTCTGAGAACCACTCGTCTAGCACAATCGCCGTTTCTGCCGGAGCAGGTGGACATTTGAATGGCTGACCAATGACCCCGATTACCAGCTTGCCCGACTTGAAATCAGCAAGCTTCTCGTGAAGATCGATCGCACCTTCAACTGAATAATACTCAAATCCGCCTTCAGCAAATCCTGGGGTCGAATCCACGTCGTATCCGGCACCGAGAGCGACTACCAGAACATCAGGTTCGTACACACCGGTATCCGTTACCACTCGCTTGTTGGCCGGATCAATCGAAAGAACCGTTTCCTGCTTGAAAGTTACCGACGGCTTGTCGATGTCTTTGTAGAAATAGTTGACATCTGGACGGGAAGCTTTGCCGATCATGAGATCGAACTTAGAAAATCCGAATATGAAGCCTTCATTCTTATCGATCAAAGTGACTTCGACGTGTTCTGGGACTGCCTCTGAGAGTCGGCTTGCCAATTCAAGCCCACCAAATCCTGCGCCGAGAATGAGTATTTGTTTTTTCATGCTTCCAAGTTATTGACTGGTTCGAACAGAATCTCGCTCAAACGGTAAATATCCGGTCACGAAAAAGACCCGCGAAAACTCGCGGGTCTCTAAGGGCATATTTTGTGAGGCGACTAAGCTGCCTGGTTGAAGTCGTCCGTAGTTGGGTTCACGTGGCCTGCAACTCGTGCAGATCGGCCTGATCGAGCCTTTTCCTCGATGTGACCACGAGAAACCATGTCAAAGAAAGCGCCTTGCGCTCGGAGTCCTTCTGGGCAGACCGTTGCCTGCTCACCTGCTGCGACGACTACACCGAGTCCGCCACGAGCTGGGATGATTGCGTTACCTGAAGATGTGTTTTTGACGCTAATAAGTGTCATTGTTTCGCCCTTTTGTTTCGCCCCGGAATCCTATTGGTCCGCCCAGACCATAGGTCTCCTGATGCCTAAGCACCTGATGCAGAACATTTTGGAAGTTGCAGAGGGCACAGGGCACAAGGCTAGCTACACAACCGGTGTGTGAGCCCGCCCCCACAGTCATGAGCCACCAGGCTCACGCGATGAGCCAGTTGTGGCGCGCTCAAACTGAAAGTCTCGGCTGAAAACTACGAAGCAGCAGCCGCGCCCCGCCGGCGACGTCGGTATCTACGCGAGTTCCTACGAGACTTGGTAGCACCATTTGCAGAGGTTGCTGGACGTGCGGGTAGTACGAACTCGCCATCGTCAGATTTACGAGCTTCCGAAGCAAACTTACGGCGCTTGGTTGTTCCCGGTGCTTTTTTACTTGCTTTGATATCGGGCATTTCTGCCAGGTAAACACCGGTCGAGCTGCCCTTTACGGTCGCTACAAACTCGGGTGTACCTTCGGCAACGAGCTCTCCCCCACGTTCACCAGCCATTGGACCCAGGTCAATCAACCAGTCCGAGTTCTTGATCACATCGAGGTGATGCTCAATGAGAACAATCGTGTTCCCGGCATCAACCAGCCTGTGCAGCACAAGCATTAGTTTGGCGACATCATCAAACGATAGTCCGGTAGTTGGCTCGTCGAGGATGTAAACGGTTTTTCCGGTTGATCGCTTCGACAACTCAGACGCAAGTTTGATTCTCTGCGCCTCACCACCTGACAACGTTGTTGCCGGCTGCCCCAAATGTATGTACCCAAGGCCAACATCGGTCAGGGTTTCCATCTTTCGGGCAATAGCAGGAATGTTTTCGAACAATTCGGCTGCTTCTGCAACCGTCATGTCCAGAACTTCAGCAATCGACTTGCCTTTGAACTTGATCTCAAGTGCTTCACGGTTGTAGCGAGCACCCAGACAAACCTCGCAAGGCACAGTTACATCCGGCAGGAACTGCATTTCGATCTGAATGTATCCGGCACCTGAACAGGCCTCGCAACGTCCACCTTTGACATTGAACGAGAATCGACCCGCTTTGTAGCCGCGTGCCTTGGCTTCGGGCATCGTTGCGAAGATCTCTCGAATGTTCGTGAACACGCCTGTGTATGTAGCGGGGTTTGACCGTGGAGTCCTGCCAATCGGTGATTGGTCGATATTGATGACTTTATCGACGTTATCGAGACCAACTACTTCATCGTGCTCCCCTGGTCGATCTTTGGAGCGATAGAAGTGTTGCGACAGTTTCTTCGAGAGGATCTCGTTGATGAGCGTGCTCTTACCCGAGCCCGAAACTCCAGTCACACAGGTGAGTGTTCCGAGTGGAACAGCCACGGAAACATTTTTCAGGTTGTTGGCACGAGCACCTAGTACGGCGATTTCGTTCCCATTTCCTTTGCGACGCTTCTCAGGAACAGCAATTGACTTGCGACCGCTCAGATAATCACCAGTCAGCGATTTCTTCGACTCAAGAATTACTTCGATCGCGCCTTCGGCAACGACGTTTCCACCGTGCTGTCCCGCTCGGGGACCAAGATCAACAATATGGTCCGCGGCTCGCATAACGGCTTCGTCGTGCTCGACGATCAACACCGTGTTGCCTACGTCACGTAGATTCTGAAGCGTTCCAATCAACCGGTCGTTGTCAGCAGGGTGAAGTCCAACAGAAGGCTCGTCACAAACGTAGAGCACGCCCATCAAACCTGAGCCAATCTGGGTTGCAAGCCTGATTCGCTGGCCCTCACCACCTGAAAGCGTCGATGCTGCACGATCGAGTGTCAGGTAATCGAGCCCAACCCGCGACAGGAATCCGAGCCGAGCCTCTACTTCTTTCAAAATCTGAGTAGCGATTGCCTGTTCCCGTGAACTGAGAGGATCTTTCGCCTTCTCATCGTCACCAGGCCAAACACCTGTCTTGCACGCAGCCACCCATCGCAGCGCGTTCTCAACTGAAAGCCCGGTAACTTCCATGATGTTCATCCCAAGAACGGTCACTGCCAGCACTTCCGGCTTCAAGCGCGCACCGCCACAACTAACACATGCCCGTTGGGTCATATACCGAGCGATGTCTTCACGAACGGAATCACTTTCGGTGTCGACGTGTCGACGCTCCATGTTCGGAATTACGCCGTCAAACGCCGTGTTCCAACTGTAAACACGCCCTTTCTGCGTCTTGTGTGAAACCTCGAGTTTCTTACCGGCAGTTCCGTACAGGATTACCGAAATATGAGCTGGGTCCAACTCACGGACGGGTGTGTCCATTGAGAATCCGAAATGCGATGAAAGCGATTCGAGAGTCGAGTGATACCAGGGAGAGTTCGAACCGGCTCGCGCCCACGGAGTGATTGCTCCATCGTTCAAGCTCAACGACTTGTCTTGGATCACAAGTTCAGGGTCGACTTCAAGCTTGAATCCCAAACCGGTGCAAGTCGGGCACGCACCGAACGGCGTGTTGAACGAGAAATTGCGTGGTTCAAGCTCTGCAATCGATATGTCACACTGAACACACGCAAAGTGCTCCGAGTAAACAACATCTTCGTCCTTGGCACCGTCTCGCCCAAGTTTTTGGGCTATCAAGTTTCCACCTGCAATGCGCAACGCCGTTTCGACCGATTCGGTTAGTCGACCTGTTTCGGTGTCTTCACGAATGACTATTCGATCAACTACGACCTCAATGTCGTGCCATTTGTTCTTGCTCAGTTTGATCTCATCGGCAAGATCACGAGTTTCACCGTCAACACGTGCTCGAACAAATCCATCTCGCCTGATCGACTC
>Ga0181585_10001185_pt1 | contig 22792 bp, 28 predicted proteins | sample 071ome_29_FD_132469 | JGI IMG/M metagenome (GOLD analysis project Ga0181585, IMG submission 132469) | Coastal salt marsh microbial communities from the Groves Creek Marsh, Skidaway Island, Georgia - 071407BT metaG (megahit assembly) | ecosystem: Environmental > Aquatic > Marine > Intertidal...
ATTCAACGCCGGGTGCGATGGTACAAGAAATACCTACCTTACTACCATAATCTTCTACCCAAGAATAGTTTTGTTTCTAAGTATGAAGATTTATATAGCTTGGAAACTTATGAAGATCGAGTAAAGCAATTCAATAAAATCATAGAATATTTAGGCGTTGAAATTGACGAAAACAATGTATCTAATTTTTTAGGTACAGACAGAAGAGTCTTTGGCAAAAAAGCTTATGACAAAATATCAAACTATCAGAAAATGTTTGATAAATATGGCAGCGAGAAAGTCATCTTGTGAACTATGCTATTGTTAATCATTTATTTTTCAGGCCAAATGTCTTTCATTTTGAAGAGTGGTTAAAATATCACATTGATTTTGGCGTAGACCACTTTTATTTTTATGAAAGCTCTCATTCAGGCATACCTTGCCTTCAAAAAGATACTAAAAGACAAATAGATATTCCTCTGGTTGGAGATATTCCTTATAAGGATATTTATGAATATTACGATAAAATACGTGATAGATATAGTGATTATTGTACTTTTATAAAATGGTTACCAAAAGATAAAGACGGAAATTATTTGCCTCACCATCAAATACACGCCTACGAACAACAAACCGCATTAAAACATTTCTACGAAAATTACGCTAAGAAACATGATCGAGTCTCTACGATAGATTGTGATGAATTTCTATTTAGCAAAAAATTCAATAACATAAAGACCTTCTTAGACAAAAATAAAGGTGATATTTTATTATTAGGTTGTAAGTTTTTTGAATCTTTATTTATTAATGTTGGTGATTTAGTAACCCAAAAAACTAAATGCCTAGATAAGTTTTCCAGAGTTGGCCCTAAATACATATTTAACCCACAAAAAACTAACTTAAATTTTAAATCCTCGCCTCACTTTCCGCCTAGCAAAAATAAAACTAGTGTAAATATAGAGCAAGAAGATCTGTGTTTTTATCATTATAAACTTAATGAAAATGCAAAGACCTCAATTGAATTCCACGGAAAACAAAAAATGAAGTATGCTAAAGATAAGTCAATGGCTGAAAAAATTCGGTGTTTTAAAGGTTATGATTTTATAAAAAAACCACAAAGACAAGAAAGTTTCATTGATTTGGAAGAAGATATAGTAGGTTTAAACTTTTTTAATTGGGATGAAATACAACATTAAAATACCAAAAGTTATTCATCAAATTCATTTAGGCAGCAAACCACTATCTAATCAAGAATTAAAATGGCAAAAAACTTGGAAGGACCACAACCCAGATTGGGAATTTATTTTTTGGGACGATGAAGCGCTTAAAAGCATAGATATTATAAACAAAAAATATTTAGATGATTGTGATAATTATTCAATGAAGTCTGATATATTAAGGTTTGATATATTGTATCAGTTTGGCGGCCTTTATATTGACACGGATTTTGAATGCTTAAAATCTCTTGATTCTTTTTTTGATAATAGGGATTTTATAGTTTGTCGCCAGAACCCCAATGGGCCATCAATTTGTGGCGCATTCTTTGCGGCGACAAAACATCATTCTCTCGTCAAAAAACTGGTAGACGGGATTGCAAAAAGATCAAGCACACACAAAGGAAAACATTGCGTTGAAAAATATGGACCAACATATATAACAGATTTGATTGATAGGTCATATTCTTTAGACCCTAAATATGTGTACCCCTTTATGTGGGATAAGAAACATTCAAAGAATGAAAATTTAAAGGAAATATATCCAGAAGCTTTCGCGGTTCACTGGTGGAATACTAGTTGGGCAAATTAAAATATAAATATATTTTTATGTGTAAAAAAAGATATCAAAAAAATCCAAATGATAAGCGATAAACATAAATTTATTCATATTAGATGGTGAACAACTATTACTACTTTACCCGTGACACCGGCTGGGGTGATACTCTCTGGCATTTAACAAATGCTCTTTTGTATTGCGAGGACAACAAAAAAGATATGCTTATCGACTTTCGTGGCGCATGGATGAGCAAGGGAGAAAAAAATTTATTTAATGAATATTTTTCAGGGATAGATACTGATATAAATATCATCACTGATGAAACAGAAATTGATGCCAATAAAAAAGAAGCGGAAAGACACACCTCCAAAGTTTTAAAAATTAGAGATGCCTCAAAATCTATCGAAGATTTAAAGCGGTTTTATAAAAATTTCAAAAGAATTATCCCTAGCGAATCTGTCTCTATACCAATGGAGTCTTTTGCCTATTCTAATTTTTCTGGTAATTATATTGTTGGTGTTCATGCCCGTTGCTCTAATGGCGAAGTTTTGCCTCCCAAAACAGGAAACTCCAATCGTTTTCAAGGAGAAAGAAATCCTATTGAAACTATTTTCCACATTTTTAAAGAGAGGATAGATCATGTTCTTTTTGATTCACCACGTGCATTCTTAAAAGCTTGCGATAGTTATAAATTTTTCATCGCTTCTGACTCTCGGCAGTTTGTTGATTTATTTCAAAATGCCTATCCTCAATCTATAGTCTCCGATAGGTATTTTGCTCCACCGGGATGCGGCACTGGTCACGAAAAAGGCGAAAAGTCCACCTCAGATGTCCTTAAAAAAGAAGAAGATTATGGTAGGACCAAGATTGCCAAAGAAGCCTTAATTGATTTCTATCTCTTGCAGGAGACTAACTTTTTATTTAAAAATTTTAGCAGGTTTAATGAGTTCTGCCTTTATAAGGGTATACCAAATTTTCATATTAATTTCCAAGAGAAATGTTATTAAATGATTAATATCAATCCAAACACTAGGGCTATATGGGCCAACACTAATTGGCCTTGGGTAGTAGATAATTTAGTTGAGAGAATGCATGACAATCGATCAGATGTTCTTTTTTGTGGCGAAATAGATGATTTATTTTTCTTTAGCCAAAGAATTAATCAAACTCGCTGTATGTCAGCCTTTGACTCTTGCTCTTCATGGATTGGAGTCGCTCATCAGCACAAAATGTATTTAGATAAATTTGATTTTTCAGACCATATAATCAATCAATATATTGATAAATGTAAATGCTTAATTGTTTTAAGTGATTACATGAAAAAATATTGGGAATCAAAATTCCCAAATTTAAAAGTAGTTAAATTTTTTTATCCATGTCCAGACCGAGATAAAATATTCAATTTAGAAAATTTTTTATCAAATCCAAGTATTCGCAGTTTAGGTCTCTGGGGGAGGTCATACGATATATGGGATAATCTTGATTCACCATATCCAAAACAACCGTCCTCTAAGGAAAAATTCTTGTGCGCCAAAAAGTTTAATGAGACTTTTATAAATACAATTCAATTTATGGCTCTTCAAGATGCAAGTGCGAATACAGGTGTGGTTGAATGTGTTCGAAGAAATACTCCTTTATTAATCAGTAGGCATCCTGCAGTCATAGAATACTTGGGAGAAAATTATCCATTTTATTTCTCTAGTCTAAAAGAAGCAAACAGTAAAATTAATGACATAAGTTTGATAAAGAAGACGCATGATTATTTGAAAAATATGGATAAAAAATTTATTAGCATTAATTACTTCATTGAATCATTTGAAAATAAAATAAAATTATGAAAAACAATAATGAGTGTTAAAAATTTAGCTGTCGTTCATCTACAATATGATTATTCTAAATATCCTGACTCTTTTGCTTACATCGTTGGGCAACTAAATAAACTATCATGCAAAAAAAAATATTTCATTATAAATAACAAGCGAATAAAGAAAAAAAATGAAATATTTGACAATGTATATATACTGCCCGGGGACAATTCAAACTGGGAGTTTTCTGGCTGGCAAAAAGGCTTGGACTATATTCGAAAAAATATAGATTGCGATTTAATTTTGTTTACAAATGATTCTTTAAATTCTCACCACAACAACTATCGGATGCTTGAATCTAAACGGCTTGAGTATTTTTTTGAAGATGTTTTTTTAAACAAAAGGTTTTGTGGAAAACTTGATAAGGGAATAAGCGGAATGTCATTCATGGGTTATAATGTTGATAGCTGGATTTGCACTAATTGTTTTGCGGCCCCAAAATGCATATTAGACAATTTTGATATTGATTATAGTCACACATATAATATTGAAGAAATATGTCAAAGTTTAGAGTCTTTTATGAATCACCCCCTGCTCAATAAAAATTTTAAAGATCATATATATAATTGGTTATCATATCATTGGCACAGTAAGTTTCACATAGAATCAAATCTTAAATTATTCAAGCATAAAACTAAATCAATTTTAAATGAAAAACTTTTGACTGCTAAAATCAGAGAAAAAGAAATAACCATTTTAAATTCATTTGACCAAATAATTTATAAATAAAAATTTAATTATTAATTAGGTGTATATATTTTTATGAAAAAATGCAATATATGGTATTGGAAAAATGGTGCTCATATTTTAAATTTAGGAGAGCAGCTTGCTCCTAAGATAGTCAATCACTTTGGGGTCGAATGCAAAGAGATCTCCAAGTCACAAAAGCATTATGATCACGAAGCATGGGGAGATCGTTGCATATTTTTGATTGGATCGGAGCTTGTTGGTCATCGGTTTTCAAAAAAAACTGTTTACGAAGAAGCCTCCTGCAATAATTTGCATGTGTGGGGTATGGGAGCTGGTTCAGATTTAAATTTAAAAAATCGAGTACCCTCAAATGTCTATAAAAAAATAAAAATCCATGCTGTTAGAGGCCCAATATCTCAAAGAATTATTAGGCTTGGCTCTGATTTACCTATGGGAGACCCTGCTTTTCTTATGCCCGAGATTTTACCCATAGATAAAAATCCATCAGATAATATCACTTACGTTCCGCATCACTCTACTTTATCAAGCGTTAATCGTGACGTAGATGATATATTAAACGATATAGGAGCAAATAAATATATCAATATAATATTCAATAAATCTCATTTTCAAAACGTTCTCGAAAAATTACTTTCTTCAAAATTTGTTTTAACAAGTACCTTGCACACGGCTATACTTTGTATTTCTTATGGCGTTCCGTGGGCTCCAATACAACTATCAGGAGAAGTTGTTGGAGGAAAACATCATCCTTTGAAGTGGCTTGACGTAATGAAATGGTTAAATGTTCCAGATGAAGAATTTTATTTTGTCAAAAATTACAAAGAAGGTATAGCTTGGTGGGATACTGTTGGATCAAAAATTAAAATTCCAGATTTAGAACCCTTGGTCAAATCTTTTCCTTTTTAATATGGACGCAATTTCTTTACCTATATAAAAGACATTGAGTATTTTAATTATGAATTTGGAGATTAAATTAATAATTTAAATTCTTTGTATTGATGAAATATAAAACTTATATTCAATCTTTATTAACTCAAGAAAGAAAAGCTTTTACTGATGAAGCTCTTGAAAGATTTCCTTTTATTGAAATTTTTAAATCAGTCAATGGCTTTGATCGGGATGAAGTAATAGAAGAGTTTTTAAAACTCGATATTAAATATCACCATCTCAAACTCAATAATAAAGGCAATCTCTGGAAATGGTTTCATACATACGGAACATTAGCATGCTGGATTACTAAAGTAAAGTTTTTGCAGTTTCAAATCTCTAATAAAATTCCATATGCTTTATTATTAGAAGACGATCTTAAAATTTCTGATGATTTTTTCTTGGGATTTGACAATATCATGAAAAATAAATGGCACAGGCTTGATGAAAAAATTAATATTATTAGATTATTTACATGGGGCGAAGGATACTTAACGTCTTTGAGTAGTGCAAAAAGAACTTATCAATTAATTAAAAAAAATGGAGTTATTGGGAATATAGATGATCAATTTAGAGATAATTGCGGTCCAGAATTAAAATTAAAATTTAATAATTATTACAATAAATTAATTGAAACTAATTTAGGAGACATTGGCAAGACCCCATCTCTTGACGATTATTTTTATAAATCTATTTCACTTTCATAGTTATGAAAAAAATAATTGACAATGGTTTTTGTATAGGTTGCGGTGGCTGTCAAGTGCAAAAAAATATCCCAACAAAGGAAAACCAATACGGTCAATTTTTACCTAACACAAATGACTTTAACGAATTAGATGCTCAATCTTGCCCTTTTTCTGACGAGATTAAAAATGAAATTGAAATTTCTAAGTCTTTTTATGGCGATGATTCTGATATTAATTTCCATAATTATATAGGATATTATCGTAATATATATGCGGGTTTTGTTTCTGTGGATAATTTCAGAAAAGATGGCACTTCTGGCGGTTTTACAAAATGGCTTCTATGCAAACTTCTTGAATCTGGAGAAATAGATGGGGTTATACATGTGGTAAGAAAAAATGATTCAAATGAACTTTTTGAATATGGAATCAGCACAACTATTGAAGGGATAAAATCAGCTAGTCAGTCTGCGTATTATACTACAAATTTTTCTTCTGTTTTGAACAAAGTCATCAGAGAAAACAATGATAAAAAGTATGCTTTTGTTGGTGTTCCTTGTTATTGCAAGTCTATAGCTTCAATGAAAATAAATTATCCAAAAATAAAAAATAAAATTAAATTTATCTTTGGTATTTTTTGTGGGCATATGAAAAGCAAAAACTATGCAAAACTCATGGCATGGGAGTCTGGGCTTAACCCTAATGATTTACAGTACGTTAATTTTAGAAAAAAAACACCTAAAGACAAAAGAGCTATAGATTATAATTTTCATGGAAAAACAAAAAACAAAGAATCAATTAAGCGAAGAGATAAATTAGTTGGAGGTGATTATAACATACCCCACCTTAAGCATAAAAGCTGCGACTATTGTGAAGATGTTTTCGGTTATTGCGCAGATGTTGTATTGGGAGATGCATGGTTACCTAAATACGTTCAAGACCCTAAAGGGACTAACATTATAATTACTCGTAATAAATTTATAGATGAATTTATAATAAAACATGCTAACGAACTTAAAATGGATAAACTCGGAGAGAAACAAGCAATGAATTCACAAACGAGTTCTTGCAGTCATAGACTTAAGCATCTGCCATACAGGCTTTACTTGGATCAAAAACAAAACAAATTCTATCCAACAAAAATGGCTCAACCTAATCAAAACACGGGTACAGATCGCGAAAAATTAATACAATCTTTAAGAATACAGATAAGAGATGATAGTCATGAGGCATTCTTACAAGCTTTATCTAAAAATGATATTAAGTTGTATTTTAATAAAATTAGTGAGTTAATTAATAATTTAAATTCTTTGTATTGATAATAAAATGTAGTGGCCGTAAAAGCGAAAGATTTACTGACAAGATTTAATAAACTACATGAATAATTTAAATAAAAAAATTGGCAACCCAGAACTATTCGATAACGACTCAGAGCATCCAGATACTGGTTGGGGACAAAAATTTAGAAATACTAGATTAGTTTTTAGAAAAAAAGACGGAAAATTTGAATTCCACACTTATGGAGGAGACCACCGCCCTTGTGTTTTTATTTCTCAAATCGAACGGGCAGATAAAGATCTAGTGCTGGATGACTTTGATTATGTAAGACTGTATACTACCGATAACAACCCTAGTCATGCTATGGTTGAATCTAGCTCAGAACCTGTTTTTTCTCAATGTCAAGTTGATGAATCAAGTTATTGCTGCAAAGATTTTAAAATGAAGCAGTTTCACCCAAGTCTTATCATATGTCCAGATTTTCAATTTTCTTCTTGGTTAAATTTTGACTATGAATCTTATGTACAAAAAATTCGCAAATCAGCTCTTGACACCCCTTCGATCCATAAGGTTTGCTGGAGAGGTCTGGCAAGACCTCAGTACAGCAACCGAGCACTTCTGTGCGAAATGTCTAATAAGCACCCAGATTATATAGACGCCAAACATACGGGTGCTAATAAAAACAAAAATGATTATATTTCTATGAATGATATGGTGTCACGATATAAATATCTTATTGATACTCAGGCTCATGGGTTTAGTGGCAGGCTAAAATATTTGATGAATTCAAATCGGCTTATCTTCATGCAGGATAGGTTTTATAAAACCTTTATAGAAATAGACCTAAAACCATTTGAACATTACATTCCAGTTAAATATGATTTTTCTGATCTTATAGAAAAAATACAATGGGCAGAAAACCACCCACAAGAATCCCAAATCATAAATAAAAATATGTTCGAATTTGCTTCTAAAAATTTATCAGTTCAAGCCATTAATCAGAAATGGAAAAATCTCTTAAACCCATGAATAATATTTATGGCATAACTGTTTCTAAAAATTACAGCGACATTTTGGAGGTCTGTTTAAATAAAAACCACAAACTTTTTAAAAAATGGTTTATAGTAACGCAAGAAGATGATATCAATACAATCTCCTTAGTCCGAGATCTTAATCTTGAAAATGTCGAGCTTTTGTTTTATCCTCTTGAGCCTAATCTTCACTTGACCGAACACGTCGCGAGACCAATTGATGGCCCATCAATGAAAGGCGGCATTAAGAGGTTCCATAACATTACGCCTATTTTTGACAAGGGCGGTGCAATTAGGCATTGCCAAAATCAGCTCAGCTTTTTATCCACACAAGATTTGGTGCTAATTATTGACAGTGACATTATATTAAATGATTCGATAAAAGATTTTTTATCCAAATGCCATCTTGAAGATCACGTCTTATACGGATGCTTCAGATATGATTATCCTCAAATTTCTGATTTTTATTCAGGCAAAGACATGATACCCTACAATAGACAGGAAAAGGTTGATGGTTTTTTTCAGTTGTATAAATATTTTCCTCAATACCTTTATAAGAAGTCTTATAGCGCAGCTTTATGCGACGTCGAGTTTAAATTTCAATTCAAAAATATTTGTGTGCTTGATGTAAATTACCATGTTTTTCATATAGGGTTAACAAAAGAAAACTGGCAGGGAAGAAAAATATAATTATGATCAGCCACAAACATAAATGCATTTTTCTACATATACCTAAAGCGGCAGGCACATCCGTTGAAAGGTTTTTGCGGGATGCTGATCCTGACATACCTGCGAAAGTTTTAAGAAAACGGGGTTTCTCTCGCTTTTTAAACGATCACTTAGATTATTATGTATTTTCTTTTGTTCGCAATCCTTATGACCGTTTTGTTTCCGCATGGAAATGGGGTGAGTTAAAATTTTCTAAAGAAGGCGACCTTCCTTTTTACAATAAAGAACGCGGGGTATCATTCGAAGAATATGTATTATTAACCACTAATCTTGATTATCGCAAAGACAATGAAAACTTATGGAGCGAATATGATGAATATCATACGTTACCTCAATTTGAATTTTTTCCTCATTTAAATGGGGGTCATTATTTTTCAGATAAAATTAACCCCCAATTCACTTGTGATTTTATAGGAAAGTTTGAGAATCTTAATGAAGGTTTTAATGAGGTTTGCTCTAGCATAGGCACAACAGAATTAAAATTACCTCACGCATATAATTCAAAAACTTTTAAACAACCTCATCAATGGACTGATGAGTTAAAAGAAAAGGTATATAATTTCTACAAGAAAGATTTCGAGCTTTTTAACTATGAATCTTAAAATTATATCATTTTGTAATTACCCTTATAGAGAGATAGCTCTTAATTGGGTCAAGCACCTAGAAGCTTTATCTATAGACAACTATGAGGTATTGTGTTTAGATTCTGAATCTGATGAGTATTTAAAGTTTCATGGCTGTCATTCTAGGGTATTAGATGAATTTAATGATGATTGGATTTCTGGCTGCAAGCATACAATGCGTCGAACTTTTATTTTTAAAAAGTATCTAGAGGATGGTTTTGATATTATTCATTCAGATACGGATGCTCTTTGGTTAAAGAATCCTATATCTGATTTAATTGAATCAAATGGTCAAGATGTTATTGTGTCAACAGTAAGACATGAAGGAGCATTCCCACCTGAAGTTCGCGAAGCTTTCGGTTTTACATGTTGCATGGGATGGATATTTTTTCGCAGTAATTATAAAACAATTGATTACCTAGATAGGTTTTTAAACACTCGCGAAATTAAAGGGTCTGATCAAAAAAACTTCAATGAATTTTTATTGTTCAACAAGCCTTGTTCTAAGCCTCACCAATTTGGCGATGAATTAACCATTGATAATACTGCAGATCAAGATTATAATTATAATGAATTATCTTTATTAGCCCTAAGCAAACCTCTAGTTAAGCGCGGGCCAATCGAAGACGAAACATATGTTTGGCACCCCAATACAAGAAAAGAAGCAGAGCACAAAAAACAATCGTTTATTGACAGAGGAACATGGAAAATTTAATATCACATATCGATAATCCAAACAAACAAATCATCAACTTGATAAAACTTCCAAGTGGCGAAGTTGTTAATTCTCCCAGCAAATGGTTAAATGATCGCTGGTTTTTACGAGAAACAAAATTCCAGAAGAATTTAAAATGCGTCGAGATCAGTCCGTTCAGGAATCCCGAAAAAGATTCTAATGTTTTTGTTGGTGAAAAATATTTAGGGCATAAAGTGATTAGGTCACTACAGAATCCTTTGTGTTCGCTTATGTATATACATAATGAAATTGATTTGCTTTCTATCATAGATCCTGATCATGCTCTTGAGTTTCTTCGGAAGATTGACTTTTCAAAACATAAAATAAAGCATTTTATTATAGCAATTAATCCATTAAAAGAAAAAGACTTTAAACAAAATCGCAAAAATATACAAGAATTTATGAAAGACAAGGCTAGCTTTATAAAGCAAAATAGAACAGAAATTTTATATAGTGTAATATAATTATTATGCAAAATATACAAATTAAAACAGGAGCAAACCTCAGCAGGTTATTGCAGTCAACCGTCAATATACCTCAGGCATTTACTGAGCTTGTTAAAAATTCTATACAAAATTTTTCCACTTTTACAAAGATTAATCTTCTTGATGATTCTGCAGTTATTGTTGATGACGGTCAAGGTTTTGATCATGAAAAAGACGAAAATGGCATGAGTGCTTTTGAAAAATATTTTGTTTTTGGCAACTCTTATGATTTAACTAAGGGAGAGGGCATTAGACTTGGACAAATGGGTATTGGTGGCAAGCTTGCAAACGATAAACTTTCTCATGAGACAAATATTCATTGGACTATTGAAACTAAAAATGTTCACGGTAAATGTTTCTTAGTAGAGTATAAACCTTCTGGTTCTCAATTTTTAAACGAGTACTCCCCTTCTTTGACAGAATTGAGCGCTAATGACTGCTCTATAAAAACAGATACTGGAACTAAAATTACGATAGTTTCTTTAAAGCAAAATATACAGAATGATGGATGGCCTCAAGGAGCTATCAAAACAGAGCTTTGTGCTTTTTTTGGCTTTCTGCTCCCTCAATTAGAGAAAGAAGGCAAGAAGTTTAATATTTATTTGAATAATGAAAGCCTTGACTTTTCTTATAAGCTTCCCGGTTCAAATATACCTATTATAAAACGAACATTTGATTATGATTATTATGGGGAGCTACAAACAGGAAGCATAGAATTGCGTCTTTCTCTAATTTATAATCGAGATTTGATCAAGAACCACCCTTTAAAAAATATTGATATAATTTCCAAAGTCAAGATTTGCCCGTTTCATCTTTCCGATAAAGATATAATTGAAGAGATTTACAATAATCTGAAAGGTAAATCTAAAGAAGATCTTCCTAGTATTGATCAAATACATGGCGTTTTCCCTAAATTAATTGGCTTTATTTCATGTGATGAATTGTCCGAAGTCATGGACAATACTGGAATGCCCGCAAAAGACCTCTCTCATCATGGCTTAAGAGAAGACCATCCAGTCACAATTCCTTTTTATAAAAAAGTTTATCAAGTTATCGTTCAATGGATCATTGAATACATTAAACTCAACGAAGAAGAAAAAATGGATATCCTTGATGCTTTAGCTCAAGAAGTCTCTTCTCTTTTGGCTGATTATTTCGAAGAAGATGATTTGGTTGATCTATGGGAGGACTTCGAAGGGCAAGAAGATGATGACGAAGAAGAACCCGAAATAGACGAGGAAGAAGAAGAACTCAAAATGCTTGCAACGCTAACCGCTGAAAAAACTTGGACTTTTGATCCAGAGCCCGAGGAAAAAAAAGACGAAGAAGACCTCTTAATACCGCCCCTGCCTAAGGCTTGGAGAGGATTTTCTAATCAAAAAACAAAAAAATCTAAAAGAATACGTTATAGAATTATTGATTTTGGGGAAGATCAAAGAGGTTTGATGTCTAAGATGGATGACGCAGGCGACTTCACAATTTTAATTAATAGCGGAAACCCAAAATTCCAACGTTTTTCGGACGAAAAATCTCCACTTTTACTCGCTATTCATATAGCGGAACTCTTAATTAGGGAAATTGTTATGGCGCGAAATCCTCTCTCTCAGCCTAGCGACATCGATGAGAGCGTTAGTGATTTCTATGATAATCAATATTCAAACTTAAAGGCTAAAAGCAGAGACTAACGGCCAAGTTCTTGCGACATGTATAACCTTTATATATTAACTACTGCAATTGATAGACCTGACTTGCATAATCAAACGTTACCGCCTTTTTTTAAAATACTTAAAGAGCAGGATATTAATTATAAATGGTTTATTAATTTAGATTCTCCATTTAAAAAAACGAAAGAAGCTGTTGATAATTTTAAAAACTTCTCTGGCGGCGTTCGGGATTTGCATGTATCAGATAAAGCGTGTTTTTATTCAGCAGCAAAACATGTAATATCTTCAGCGTATAATCAGTTAGATAGTTTGAATGGTTATGTTATGTGGTTAGAAGATGACTGGGATTTACTTATTCCTTTTAATATGCGCGAATTAATTGATAGTGATTACGAATATATTGGCTTTCATTTTCATCATTTTTTTGAGTTTTCTTTTAACCCAACAATGTGGAGTAAAGATTTTTTTGTAAAAAATGTATATGAGCTTTTTGCAGCTTCAGAAACTTCAATTGATCCAGAACAACTACTAATTAATTGCCACAACCAAATAAGAGCAGAAAACCCTAATCACTTAAAGAATGTAAATCGAATTAACTTTAACGGTGTGTTTGAAGATGCAGGCAGAGAGTGGGGCGAACAATACAATTTAAAAAAGTGGAATAAATCAAAACAGAATTCCTCAATCAGTTATTCATAATATATCTTATGCTAGATAAATTTGACATAGTAATCTGCGTAGGCCCCAATGATTTGGAGGTAATTAATACTCAAATAGAATATACTAAAAAAAACATTATAGGATACAGAAATATTTATTTGATCACACCAAATGAAGACTTAAAAATTGATAATTGCATTACAATACATGAAAATATTTTTCCGTTTACAATAGTTGATTTGCAAAAATACAAATTTAAAAAGGGTCGCAATGGCTGGTATTTACAACAATTGCTAAAACTATATGCCGGTATTTGCGTTCCAAATATTCTCGATAGATATTTAGTAATTGACGCAGATACATATTTTTTAAAACCAACTACTTTTATAGAAAATGATCAGTGTTTGTATAACACGGGATTTGAACATCATAAACCATATTTCGTTCATATGAAAAAGTTTGGAATTGGATTAAAACGGTGTAATAAAAATATATCCGGAATATGTCACCATATGATGTTTGAGACAAAATACGTCAAAGAGATAATGGCCCATGTAGAGAATATATTTAATGAAAATTTTTACACTGTTTTTCTCATTAATATAGATCACAAGGAAATGTCCGGCGCGTCTGAATACGAAATTTACTTTAACTATATGATTATAAATCATTCAGATAAAATAAAAGTTAGAAAATTAGAATGGAGAAATGTAAATTCTTTGGAATTTTTAAATTCAAATTATGATTACATTTCATACCATTGGTATAAACGATAGGGGGACTTGCATGATAAACCACAAATATAGATTTATTTTCATTCATATCGATAAGACTGCGGGAACTTCATTATTAAATGCCATTAATCCTAGCTTAACTGTGCATAGTGATGGACATCATTATAAATACAAACATGCAGGCATAGATTATTATATCAAAAACCTAGAAAACCATTGTGAATATTTTAAATTTGCATTTACAAGAAACCCATTTGATCGTGCATTATCTAAATATTTTCATCATTTTTATCGTCCAACCGTCGGCACGATAGCCGAAAAAAAGGCAAGCAAGTTAAATTTCAATGAATGGGTGCTCCAAGGAGGCCTCGGAATGTTTAGGCAGCAGTTTGATTATATTTATATGAATGGCAATTTGGGAATCGATTTCATTGGCAGATTTGAAAATTTACAACAAGACTTTAATATCGTGTGTGATAAAATTGGAATTCCACATTCACAACTTCCACACGTAAACAAATCTAAACACAAACACTATACCGAATACTACGATGACGAAACCCGTGAAATTGTAGAACAAAAATATGCGAAAGACATCGAGTATTTCGGATATAAATTTGGAGAGGATTAAAAATGATAAGTCATACTCATAAATTTATTTTTGTTCATATCAATAAAACTGGAGGTACGAGTATTGAAGTGTTATTAAAGAAGTATTCAAATAAATTTAAAAAACATCAATCAATTATTGACTTAAATAAAGAAGCATCTTCTAACGATTATTTTAAATTCACTTTCGTAAGAAACAGTTGGGACAGATTCTTATCCTTATACAAATACCGAATAAAAACAAATCAAACAAAGCTTGGTAGTAATCCCATACCCTTTAAAGAATGGGCAAAACATATCTATGATAAGAACCCGAAATATTACAATACTCGTCATGATCCCATTGGAAATAACAAATTGAGACTTCTTATGTTATCAGATCAACTTGACTGGATCACAGATGCAAAAGGTAGTGTGAACATGGATTTCATCGGAAGATTTGAAAACTTCCAAGAAGACTTTAATATCGTGTGTGATAAAATTGGAATTCCACATTCACAACTTCCACACGTAAACAAAACTGAACACAAACACTACACAGAATATTACGATGAAGAAACAAGGCAAATTGTTGCAGAAAAATTTGCAAAAGATATTGAGTATTTCGGATATGAATTTGGACAATGAAAGCTTCTATAATTCTTTCTTCCTACAATAACTTGGCCGCATTAAAGCTAAGTATTGAAAGCTTGCGCTACCAAACGGAAAAAGATTTTGAAATTATCATAGCTGATGATGGGTCAACAGATGGCACAATAGAGTATTTAAAAAAAGAAGGTATAAAATATTTTAGCGGCCCTAATGAAGGCTATAGACTTGCGTATATTTGGAATCGCGGAGCCAATCTAGCAAAAGGGAATAGATTAATTTTTGGAAATTCTGATATTATATCTCACCCCAACCGGGTTGAGGAGCATTTAAAATTTGGCCGTAGCTTAGTGGCTGGAATATACCCCTCTATTCCTATCGAAAAAGTTTCTATTATTACAAAAGAAATGATAGCACAAGATTTTTCTAAAATTCAATCTCTTGCAGAAGAAGATCGAAGGGTCGATTTCATAAGAAAATTGAAACGTCCCCATCTTATTCATGGTAAAAAAATTCCACCAAGATATATGTATGGTGGGAATTGGTCATGTCCCTCAGATATTTTTAATGAGCTCGGAGGATTAGATGAAGGTTTCAAGGGCTGGGGTGGCGAAGATTTTGATTTTGCTCGTCGAGCTCAGCACAATGGCGACGACGTTATACTAAATGTTAATTGCATCGGTTACCACTTGGATCATAAAACTATTAATAGAGACAAAACTCGATCAATAGGCAAAAGTTATTTTAATAAAAAATGGCGATGAAACCTCAAGTTATAGATGCTTTCATGCTCAATAACGAACTTGATATACTTAATTTCAGGCTTCATGAATTAAATGATTATGTAGATAAGTTTGTCATTTATGAAAACTCATGGACTTTTAGTGGTAATAAAAAACCATTTTACTTCGAAGAAAACAAAGAAATGTTTTCTAAATTTTCTAATAAGATAGTCCATATAAAAAGCAATACTCGAGGAAAAGATAACTGGAAAAGAGAATATGCCCAAAGATATGAGGTTTTACTTAAAGGCGTGACTTCTCTCAACTTAAATGATAGGGATGTCGTTTCATTTTGCGATTTAGATGAAATCATAGATCCTAAATTGATCTTAAACTACAAAGAAGAACTACCAAGCAATGCCCCGCTTTTAGTTTGCCCACATTGGTTTAACGTTTCATGGGATTGCTATCTTGGAGCATGGGATCATCACAGCATCATATTTTCCTATTGGGGTGAACTCAAAAAAAGATTGGTTCACTGGAGGGGCATGCAATGCGGATGGCGATGGGATCACCCTAAATTTCCCAAGCCAATTCAAAGAAAAGAGCTCTCTGGCTGGCATGTATCTTGGTTTATGCGGCCTGAAGATTTAATTATTAAGCTTAAAAGCTTTGCCCATAATGGCGAAGAGTGGGTTACGGAAATATTAGAAGATATTAATATAATTTACGATAGAATCAAAAATGGCAAAGATGTTTCTGGCAAATTTAATAGCGTAAAATTTAATGCCGACTTCCCCAAGCATATAAATAAAATTCCTTAATATGAGCGATCTATTTGTCATACAGCCTCTCGGAGGTTTTTGCAACAATCTCAGGGTTTTGCTTTCCTGCGTTGATTATTGTAAGCATATGAATTTAAAGCTTTTATGTGTTTGGGATTCTTGGCAAAACAATGTTGATTTTAATGATTTTTTTCAGCCAATTGATAATGTTAATTTTACTTATTCATATGAAGGTGATGTAAATTATAAATCATGCCATGCAATAGACCGTTCTGGAAAAGAAATTATTTCTTCCGATTTTACTGCTAACACTGATTGTTTAATATTAAAGCCTAAAATTAAAAGGTTGATTGACAATTTACCCATCGCTAAAAAATCTTTCATTTCCTGCCATGTTAGGCGCGGTGATCACAAAAAAATTTATCGCAATTTAAGCTATTACTTCAAATTGATCGACGGCTTATCATGTGATTTTATACATTTATGCACAGATGACCCATGCGTTCAAGATAAATTCTCGGATAGATACAAAAATAAAGTTTGGTATTACAGCAAGATTATAAAAAGAAATAATTCATCGAGAGACACAACCCCCGAATCAACAATCATTGATCTTTTTTTACCCTTACAAGCTAAAAATTTTATAGGCACCAAAAACTCAAGCTTCTCTTCTTTTATAGAAAAAATGAGAAATGAAATGCCCTGAGTTTATATGGTCTCAAGGCTGGGGCTCGGATGCTTTTTTGCATCTTAATAATAATATTGACTTGTTTGGCCCTCTTGATTTTAATTTCAAAGAAGAGTTTATTTCTGACAGCCTCACCCCTTATGTAGCTGTTAGCTGCAATTTCATCGGCTACTCAAGATATTGCAGGGACAAATCTATTTCGGATAAGGTGTTTCGAGTTTTAAATTCTATCGCCTTTCCTTTCAATTTGATTATTATGGAAGGCGATAAGTCTTGGCCTTATATGGAATCATCTACCTTACCTAAAAGAGGTGACTTAAACTGGAATGGCCCTAAAAACTTTATTGACCCGATGTTTTATGAAATTATAAAAATAAAAAATCTTAAAAAAATATACTGCCAAAACTTAAATTTACATACTCTTTCTGAATACTCCAACAAATTAAAACATTTACCGATAGGGCATTGTTTTCATAATGATTACAACAAATCGGGTTTGATCGAATCCAGTATGGAAAATTTTAAATTTAATCAAAAAATCAATAAACTATTAATACCTTATCATAATATTACTAATAAATCTAGAGTCCAAGAAATAAACTTTTTTAAAGGTAAAACCTTTTGCGACTACGCGGACAAGTCAACCCATCTTTCATATTTAAAAAACCTTTCTCATTATAAATTTACATTAAGCCTTCACGGAGCTGGGGTAGATTGCCACCGACATTGGGAAATACTTTCGGTTGGGTCTATACCTTTAATCAAATCTTCTTTCTTAGATCCTCTTTTTAAAAACATGCCCGTAATACTATATAAACATATTTCCCAAATAGACGAATATTATTTAAGTGTAGAATATAATAGAATAAAACCCTTCTTAAATAACAGAAAAGAACTTTATAGAAAATATTGGATAAATGAATTTAAATCATGAATAATTTAAAATTAATTTCAGTAATTAGTTCGGGCGACAACAAATACAAGCCTATTCATGATAATTTTTGTGCGAATATATCATCATTTGATTCAATCGTTTCTAGCGTCGAAATTATAAATGTTGACACAAACTCAGGAGACTGGCAAAGTCAAGGTTTTCTTGATACTGTATATAAAAAATTAGACTATACTCATCAATTATTAAAACAAGGCCATACCGTTTTTTGCACTGATCTAGATATTTTTTACCTAAAAGATCCTATAGAATATATATACGGATTGCTTGATGGCTTTGATATCGTTGGGCAGAATGATTTTGGCAGACTTTGCACAGGCTTCTATATGGTTAAGCCTTCTGACCTAACGATAGATCTTTTTGACACGAGTGAGAAACTTGTCTTAGACGGCGAACAAAGTGATCAAAATTACGTTCACACTAAATTACAATCAGATAAATACTCTCATTTAAAAGTTCATAAGCTTGATCAAGATTGTTTTCCTAATGGATATCGTTGGTATAAATGGAATAAAAGACTAAAACCATCTATCGTTCATTATAATAGTGTAGATTCTATAGAAGGCAAAATACAAAAAATGAAAAATTTCAATCATTGGTTAATATGAAAAATATAAAATGTTACATCGTGCATTACACACCTCTTGCTGATCGAAAAGCTTTTCAAAAAACGCAAATGTCAGAGCATGGCTTTTGTTATACTTTTGTTGAAGACTTTGATCGCGAAAACTTAACCGAAACCTCAACTTCTAAGTTTTGTTTAAATGCTGTTTCAATGCCATGCGTTTCGCTTTTCCTAAAACACATAGAAGCAATCCGCTTGATATCAAAAAGCGATTATGAATGTGGCTATATCTTAGAAGACGATGCCGTTTTTTCAGAAATATTTCCCACTCTCTTTCCTGAAATTTTATCAGAGCTTCCTCGTGATTATGATATGCTTTTTACTGGTACAAGTTTGGAGAAATGGAACTTGCACATTCCTGACCATATGCAGAATGCCGGTCAGTTAGTTTACAAAAAATGCAGGGGGGCTACCAAATGGGGCGGTAATGGCGCCACAAGAGGAACAGACTCTATTTTGATTAGCAAGTCTTGCTGCGCTAAGATTTTAGATTATTATGATAAATTAAATAAAAATAGCATACAGGTCCCTATAGATTGGTGGCTTAACCAAACAATAAGAAAGCTTAATCTTGATGTCTATTGGTGTGAGCCAACGATTGTAATTCAAGGTTCTGAAACAATTTTTGGCAGCTCGATTGGCACAAACTAAAATAAAAAATGTTAAAAGTTTTTGTATGCTGTCATAAATATATTTACAGGGTTAAAGAGATAAAGGCCCGCGTCAATAAATGGAATCTTGGTGATTATTTAATCTTTGTTGGCGGCGAAGAAGAAAAACTTCTAGAAGAAAATGTCATCCAATTAAAATGTCGTGATCTATATGAAGATTTACCAGAAAAGATGTTTGCTATCTATGGATATTTAGCCGACAATGGTTATGCTGATAAGTATGATTACTTCTGGAAGATAGATGATGACATTGATTTTAACATATGGAATGATGATCGTGAAAGGCAGCTCTTGAATTGTCTTACGGATGATTATTGCGGACTCAAAGTTTTAACTAAGCCCGGAAAGCGTGGCTGGCATATCGGAAGAACCAGAGAAGATTCACCATGGTACAAGAAAAGATATAATGGCAGATATATTCCTTGGGCAGATGGGGGATCTACTTATTTTCTTAGCTCCAAAGCCTTGAGCAAGTGGAAAAACTTCTATGAGCTATCTTCAATTAGATATCATCATATATATGAAGATTTAGCTGTGGCATTATTTTTAGAAAAGTGTAATATATCACCAATTGAGATATGCCCTTGGGAAGGGAAGTCGGTTTTAAAATTCGACATTCACAAATGAAAGCCATTTGTTTTACTTTTGATCGCAATATGCCAGTTATGGAGTATGTTTTGCATACTTACTTTAAGTGCTGGCCTGACAACTCTTTTACTTTTTATATCCCTTGGAATAAAATTAAACCCGATCATTTGATCAAAAAGTACGGAGATAAAGTTCAACTTCTGCAAACCGATAGTAGAGTAAAACCAACTGTTCGCACTTTACTTTCGGTAGCTGAACCTAATGAATTTATATGGTGGGCGCAAGATGATAAGTATATTTTAGATTTTAAAAATAAACAAATCATAAAAGATCTATATCAACATAACGATCCAGATGTTGGAGGTTTTATGTTTACAAAAAACACTGATGCCAGAAATGCTTATACAAATATCAAAAAAAACATCGGCGGTTATGAATTAATCCAAAAGAAAAACCACCATCAAATATTTCAGCCTCAATGGATCAAGAAAGAAATTATCGAGGCTTTATATTTAAGCGATTCCCTTGACGAGCATTACCCTTTATCCATGCTGTATCCACTAATGGCAAAAATCCCAATTAAAAATTTATACACCACTCCCAGCAACCATATTAATATTGCAGAAAGTTTAGATTGTGGCAAAATGACAAAGAATTTAGTACAACACATGAAACAAGATGGGTTTAATATCCCCAACTTACCTGAATGCGACAAGACTATGATATACGCTGACCGATGATTTCTCACGATAAAAAATGTATTTTTATTCACATACCAAAATGTGCAGGCAGCTCAGTGAATCAACAATTAAAATTAAAGTCAGTAGGTTTTTCTGGCCATTCTCCTGCGTCTTATCATTCTGAATTTCTGGATAAGTATTTTTCTTTTACCTTTGTTCGTAATCCATATGATCGTATAGTTTCGGCGTACAAATATTTTAGAAAATTAAAAGAAGGTCATCGCTGGTATAAAAGAAACAAAATTATATCTGACGCCGCAAACCAAATGGATTTTAAAGAGTTCGTTAATTATATACCTGATTTTATGAAGTTAATGAAAAGAGAAGAAGGCTCTTTTGAGTCAGGAATTCATTTTCAACCGTTTTATTATTTTCTCGACGAGTCTGTCGAATACATTGGCCGCTTTGAAAATATTCAGCACGATTATTTTAACATTAGATCTCGTATTAACCTTCCCCTCAAAAACCTCCCTAAAACAAACTCCACAAACAACTCAAATTACCGAGAATTATATATAGAAGAAACAAAGAATACCGTGTATAATATATACAAGGAAGACATAGAAAAATATAATTACGAATTTTAATATGAGCTATCAATATAATTTATACGATATGAATAAAACACTTGGCTTTTTTAAAGAAGGCGCTATTTGCGCAGAAATAGGTGTCTGGAAAGGCGACTTTTCAAAAGAGATTTTAAAGCAAAATCCATCAAAGCTTTATTTGATTGATCCTTGGAAGAGTATTACTGATGTTCCCGCTCGTTGGCATGCTGCCCCTCAAGATGAAATGGATGCCATTTATAATGGTGTAGCAAGCACTCTTGGTTCTGATGATCGAGTTGAAATCATTCGCAAGCTTTCTGATGACGCTGCTTCTGACATAGCTGACGGGTCTCTTGATTGGATTTATGTTGATGGTAATCATTCTTATGATTTTGTTAAATCTGACCTTGAGAATTGGTGGCCCAAATTAAAATCAGGAGGCGCTTTGTGCGGCGATGATTACCAAGAAGGTAGTTATCAAGTAGACACTCTTGATTTTGGGGTAGTTAAAGCTGTAGATGAGTTTAGATCTAATGCGCCCGATATCGAAAAATTTAGTCTTTTCAAAGATCAATTTGTTTTAGTTAAAAAGTAATGAAAATACTAGTAGGAGGAGCGGGCGGTTTTATTGCAGGCTATCTTGTAAAAGATTTATTAGCGCAAGGTCATGAAGTTGTGGCTGCCGATATTAAACCGGCAAATATGTGGTATCAAACTTTTGATGGCGCTGAAAACCATGCCGACTGCAATCTTCAGGAAAAAGATAATTGTTATAATCTAACTGTTGGTGTTGATCGCATTTATAATCTTGCTTGCAATATGGGTGGTATGGGTTTTGTTGAAAACAACCAAGCTCTTTGCATGGAAAATGTTTTGATTCAAACGCATATGATGATGGCTGCTCGTGATAACGGGGTGAAAGAAGTTCTCTACAGCTCTACTGCTTGTGTTTATCCAGCTGCAATTCAGTCTGAAATTAAAGATGAATCATCTCAAGCCTTAAAAGAATCTGATGTTTTTCCAGCGAACCCAGACGATGGATATGGTTGGGAAAAATTATTTAGTGAGCTCATCACTTACTACTACGGAAAAGATTTCGATATTGATTCCCGTACTTGTCGTTACCATAATGTTTACGGGCCATTTGGGACTTGGCGCGGAGGCAGGGAAAAAGCTCCAGCAGCTATTTGCCGCAAAGTGATTGAGGCTAAAATGAGTGGTAAACATGAGATTGAGATTTGGGGTGACGGCGAACAAACTCGTTCGTTTATGTTCATTGATGATTGTATTACTGGCATGGAATTGATGTGGCAAAAAGGTGATACTCGCCCGCTAAATCTTGGAAGTGATCGTATGGTTTCTATTAATCAGCTTGTTGATATTGTCGAAGGAATTGGC
>Ga0181585_10001190_pt1 | contig 22763 bp, 29 predicted proteins | sample 071ome_29_FD_132469 | JGI IMG/M metagenome (GOLD analysis project Ga0181585, IMG submission 132469) | Coastal salt marsh microbial communities from the Groves Creek Marsh, Skidaway Island, Georgia - 071407BT metaG (megahit assembly) | ecosystem: Environmental > Aquatic > Marine > Intertidal...
AAATTTATTTATATCTAAAACCATAAATACCTCCCGGGCTTTATCGCCCACGAGGTATTACGGCACAAAATTAAGCTTTAAGTGACAGAGTTTGACGAAGATTAATCTAAGTCGAAATCCTTTCTGAGTCGAGCATCTTCCATTAGCGCACGCCCTTCTTCCTCTTCTTCGCGATTCCTCAGCATTCTGTCATAGAACTCATCTGGAGGCTCCTCGCCGCCCAGCTCTGGTCCAAAATCAGGATCCATCTCCATTCTTAAGGCATTAAGGATGCTAATTGCATCATCTAGCATTTCAAGATTTGAACTGTACTCTCTGGAGGCTTTTTTTGACATCCTTTTCTTCTCACACCTTTTACAATGCGGCTCAGAAACATCTCGCTCTCCCCCACAGTCTTCACACTTGGTATAAAAAAAGTAAAAAGATTTTTTTATTATACCATCTAAGGCATCTGCTTCTTTTTTAAAGCCTTTTTCGTCTAATGAATTTGCGATATAGATTAGTTTATTAAGCATATTATTCTCCAAATTATTTCTTTCTTCTAACTATTCTTTTAATAATAGAACTAGACAACAGAGCCCTATCAGAAGAGGCTAAATATCCTGCAAAATTAATAGAGTTATCTCCAGAGGATGGAGGAGGGGAGGCACTAACAACCAGCGTGCCCGTATCTGTGTCAACCTGGACTTCGCCCCCGTCACGCCCGATAGCAGTCAGATTTACGTCGTAGGTGCCCGCGATGTCCGGGGTAAAGGTAAAATCCTCGGTAGTTGCGTAGACGCCGGATTGCAGGCTAAAAATATTCGCAATCTCTGTGGAGGAAAGCGATCGGCTCCAAATGGCAATCTCGTCAACGCGCTCCGCGAAGTATTGATTAAAGGTGTCACCTGCAATGCTCGTGACATTGAGCGTAATTTGGTAGCCGACCGTCGTTCCAGCCAGAGCCCCGTCCAGGTAAAACAGGGTGTTTCCACCCGTGCCGACCACTGCAAGGTGCCGCCACACCGCCTCCCCTCGCGTGACGGAAGCGCCCGAACCCCGGAAGGCCCCGGAATAGACGCCTAGTTCGCCCGTGCCGGTGTTTACAAGGGCGTGGTGATTGCCGCTCGACGCGAACAGGGCCGTGGCAAAACCGCTCGCTTTGACGCTGTAAAACCAAAGCGATGCCGTCCAGTCCGACCCGACAGCGACAGACGACGATGGGGTGACCCTTATTGCGCTGGTGTTCTGCCATGCGGTGCCAATCTGGCCTGCCGCTCCAACGGTGGCATTCGTGAGGGTCGCGTTGTTGCCGTTGCCACTGGTATCCGTCCCGGTCGTGCCGCTTGCTTCATTCGCGTGATACAGCACCTCGTTATCGGTCATGTCGATGGGCGTCGTCGCACCGCTATCGGGAAAAGCCGCTTTCCCCACGGGGAACGCAGATCCCGCAGGCACCGAGGCAAAGCTCCATTCCCATGTGTCTGCTACCGAGTTGCTACCGATGAACGTGAACGGATTGGCGATGGCACCTGCGGCTGGCGTGTTCGATATGACCGCCACAGTGACCGGCTGCTCGCTGACAATACTGGAAAAGGCTGTTTCGAGACGCGCGAAGGTAGTGCCGTCATCGCCATGCACGACAGACGCGAACGCGGTTTGGAGGTCAATGGCCATGGCTTACGTCGTGATTACCTTGTAGACAAAAGCGGGTTGTGATGCACCTGTCCAGCTTCCCCCGCCAGCGGGTGCGTCTGCCGATACTGCAGCGTATGTGGTGCTGGTCGTGTCGATCGTTTCCGTAGGGCCTACGGTGGCGCTGCCACTTCCGGCAGAATCTCGAAGCTCCGCACGGGCGGTGATCAACTGACCGGTCGAGTAGGTGTGTAGCGTGACATTCTGCACACTGCTGGGCGTGATTCCTAGCTGCGTACCGATGTCGTTACCGCCCGCATTGATCAGGACTTCGACAAGATCATTCGGCGAAGGCCCAGCTTCCTGCGTGTAGGTAGCCGCGTCAAAGGGATCTGTGACATCCACATAATCAGCGCCCCCGCTAGATGCTGTCCACGCCCCTACATTTGTTCCGTCAGCATTCGGAGATACGCGTGTGACGTAGTATGGCGTCTGCCCGGCGTCGGTTGCATCGTCATAGCAGATGATCTGACCGATAAGCCAGCGATTATTAAAGCTGCCCACGGCACCCAACGTGAAATAGACAGAATTGATCGGCTGGGTGCGACCTGCCAATGATCCCGACACCTGCGACACACCATCAACGAAAAACTCTGCGGTGTGCGTGGTTGTCGTCATGTCCCATTTCAGCGCAAGGTAGCGCCACACACTCAAATCGAAATCGGCGCTAGAGCCTATGAATGTTCCTGACAGGTAGAGGCGGAGTACCCCGCTACCGTTAAGGGACAAAACTTGGGCGGTGGAGCCAAATCCAGGATCGACACTCTGTATGGTAATAACCGGACGGCTGCTAGTCGCGTAAGTCAGCCCATCCCGCTTGATCGGAGTTGCCACCCATCCCTGCAATTCGGTGCCACCGCTGCCCGGTTGCCAGTTTGCCACGGCTTTATCAGGCGGGCGCATGATGGCGCCGTTGTCACCCCGGAAGCCCGCCGAGTACCGCGTGGGCGAGCCAGTGTAAGAGTAAAGGTAATCGGCGGCGGTTTCTGAAATGATCGAGTTGCTGTACGACCCCCACTGAAGATCATTTTGGTAGGTGGCCTGTCCGCTCTCGGGCCCCCACGCCCAACTCCAGCAAATGCCCATCATCCACCCCCAAGCAAGCCGGGATAGTCCGCTTCGACCTCAGCTTCTGTCTTTTTCGTCCATGCCGGATCTGGCGTGTGGTGGTCGTCATGCAGCCGCAGCACGAAACGCGGCGGCACATGCACCTCATCGTACTTCAGGGACTGGACACGCGGCGGAATGGTCCCTACAGGGTCAGTGTAGCCGTCTTGCGTCACGGCATCTGCGTAGTAGTAGTGAGACATTATGCCCTCCTCCAGGTCTGAATACAGGCTGCCGGGATGCCGACGTAAGCATCGGTGAAACAGGGTATGTCATATAAAATCCAGTTCATATTTAACCTTCCTATTGAATTAAGCAAAATCACTTCTTTCTTTTAACTATTCTTTTAATAATAGAACTAGATAATAGAATCCTATCAGAAGAGGCTAAAGATCCTGCAAAAATAATAGAGTTATCTCCAGATGATGGAGGAGGGGAGGCGCCAACAACCAGCGTTCCTGTGGTTGTGTCGGTCGAGAATCCACTGCCATCGTTGCCGCTCACCTCAAGCTGCACGTCATATGTCCCATTGAGGTCAGGCGTGAAGGTGAGGTCAGCCTCGTCCCGAGCGAAAGCAATGGTCTGGAGAAAGTATAGGTCTGCGATCTCGGAGTCCGAGAGCGTGCGACTCCAGATGGCAACCTCATCGAGCAGGCCCTTGAAGTCACGGGTGCCGGGGAATGATGGGTCTGCACCAATGTGCAAGTCTGCTGTACTGCTACCGGGACCAGAACCGGCTGTAAGAGAGTCAACCACCACGCCGTCAACGTACACCCTTGCAGTGCTTCCGTCCCAAGTGCCTACGATATGGTGCCAAGTGCCTGCGGTGATCAAACCCGTGGCGGCGGTCGTAGTCTGCGTCCCGCCGAAGGCCACGCGGGGTTGTCCGTTCGTGTTGACATAGAGTGCGTAGCCTCCCGCTCCACTACCTCCAGTGGCCTTGCCTACGATGCGCTGGAAGCCGTCGCCCGTCAGGTCCATGTTCACCCACGCAGCGATGGACATGTTCCCGGTGATCGTGACGGTCGGGCTGTTGGCGACGGAGATGTACTGGCCCGTGGTCCCGTCGAGGCTAATCGCTTGCCCGATGTAGCCCGCTGCGTAGGTCGGGGCTGCAACCTCGGTGCCGTTCTGGGCGTTGCCCGACGTATCGTTGGCGTTGCCGTCAAAGTGGTACAGCACCGCGTTGTCAGTCATGTCGAACGGGGTCGTCGCACCGTTGTCTGGGAGAGGAACGGGGTCGCCAACCCCGGATCCGACTGGCTTGCTCGTGATCGTCCACGAATAGAGTAGGCCGATGCTGCTTGACCCGATGAACGTGAAGGGTGTGCCTACCGTTCCTGCACCGGGGGTGTTGCTGATGGTAGCCGTGATCGGCGGGACCGTGTGCGTGAATGTCGTCCAGAGGCTACCGACCTCACTTGGACCCGTTGCCGAGTGGACGAAGGTTGACCACAGCCCGCTGACCTCGGATGGCCCTTCTGCGGAGTGTACGAAGGTTGACCATAGCCCGCTGACCTCGGATGGACCTTCTGCCGAGTGTACGAAGGTTGACCATAGCCCTGATGCTTCAGTGGCCACTGACTACACCGTGTCGATTTCGTAGACGAGGATAGGTTGATCTGCACCCACCCATGCCGTACCAGTGGCCGGGTTATTCGCCACACTCTCGGCCAAATAGGTGTCACTCGTCAGGATGGGCTGGGCCGCAGACAGGGTTTCAGAGCCGCCTTCTTGGATGCCGATCTTCGCAGTCCCCGACGTGGCGAGGCTGACGCTGTGGACCGTTGCGCCCTTGATCGAGGACGGGGTGATTCCGAGCTGGGCAGCCAGAGTGGTCCCGCTTGCGGTTTCCGCTTCCAAGCGATCACCCGGAGAGGGCGCCGCGTTGCTTGCATAGGTAGTATTGTCGATGGGGGGGCTCACTGCCTGGTAGTTGTTCGCTGGACCACCGGTAGGGCTCCACGTAAGAGGGGTCGTTCCCGTACCATCGGCGTTCGGAACCACGCGAGTCACGAAGTTGTCGGGACTCACCGCGTCTGCGAGGTCTGCCACCGGGTCGTCGTAGACAATGAACTGACCTATCAGCGAAGATACTCCCGTGGTTCCTCGGTGCGCGGTGTCCAGTTCCATCGCGGAAATGCCAGTGGGGGAACCAAATATCCCATCTGTCCCAGACGCCTCTAACGCTCCATTGATGTAGAGAGAGCCGGAATACGTCGTCGTCGTAAGGTCGAACACTAGCGCGATGAAGTTCCAGTTCTGCATGTTTATCGGGGCGCTTGTGCCCCTGAACTGACCGTCTACATAGAGTGACAGCGCACCGGACCCATTCTGAGTTTGGATATAGCAAGCATTGGTGATGCCAGTTTGGACATCAAACAGGCGCGCAGCTTGTATTTGAGCCGTTGGGCTGGTGACTCCCCTATAAGCAAACGTGACGATGCCCTTGTCCACCGAAGGAAAGGCAGCAGCGGGTAAAGCCACTGTCGCTCCTGCGTTTGTTGAGTCTGTATCTATTCCGAGGCTGTAGCGAGTCAGACTTCCCGAGTAAGTGTAGGCATTCAGCGGGTCCACCGAAGTAGATTCCGCAGAAAAAGCTGCGCCTGCGCCGGGAAAAGAGGTGAAAACGAGGTTGAAGCCGATGCTCTCCAAGTCAGCCTCAGTCTCGTTGCCAAAAGCCCATGACCAAACCATAGCCATCATGCACCCCACGAAGGCAAGGGCTGCAAGTCGTACTCGCTTCCCACACCGTATTGCGCTTGGATTTCATCCCGCGTCTTGGCCACCCACGAGTCTGGAACCGACGCTACCGAGTCGGGAAGCAAGACGATGAACCGGTCCCGGTCCTTGTCGATAGCCGCGCGCACCATCGGGACAAAACAGGTCGTATCCTCGACCACTTCCGTACCATTGTCATGGCCGGGAGTGCAAGTGCCTTCTGCGCTCATAAAGCAGGGGGTATCGTATAAAGTCCAGTTCATATTTAATCTCCGATTAAATTAAGTCTTATATATTATATTTTTATTAATAGCCAAAATTAAATTCAATTAAAACTTTCTCATCTTATGTATCCAAACTCTAACTTCATCTGCCCCAATTGGATCTCCATAAAATTTAATTCGCATGAATTGACCATGAACAGGGCAGGGTACAGAGTAATAAGATTTTGTCGCAGAAAAAGCATCTGCCGCAACAACCGAATACTCATATTGATTAACCACAACTGGCGGTCCAGCATCTAGCTGCTCAATGGTTACAGGAAAAACGCGAGAGCTATCTGGATCATCAGTATACTCTATAGCAGCATAAAGATCCGTAACAGTATCGCGAGTAGTGACTTCAAAATAAAATTCAACATCATCAAATAGCCTGACATTTGCCCAATCAGTTTCCGTGTAAGTTAGCGATGGAAATGCGGCCGTTGAAAATATTTCTATAATTTCATATTTTTGGTCCGGTCTTGTAACAGGCATTTTTTCTCCGTATTAATTTATTCTTTTTAAATTTCTTTTTAAAAGATACATGTTTTCTTCATGAGAATTTGCTGTTGCCATTAAAAAATCATCTAAACCAAGAGTCATTTGATCTGCCTTGGTAATCTCCTCATAAGCATCTTCTAGAACTTTCTGCACAAAAACTTCAGACTCTAAACCTCTTTTTATTGGGCAATCTGTTTTTGACCATTCTTTGCAGAGCAGGTGAATCTTCTCGGTTTGCTCAACCATATCAACTCCATCATCATCTTCAAAGCAAACAAGCTTTTCTGCAAGCGTATCTATCTCGCCTAAGACAGACTCATAAAGTCTCTGAAACATTAGATGCTCTGAGTAAAAAGCCTCTCCAGCCGCAGTCCAGTGAGAGGTTTGATAGCTTATAGCCTGAGCCCTTAAGGTTGCCAGGACACTGCATAGGTGTTGCTTTAAAGCCCTTCCTCCAGAAGAAGTTTCTTCCGACTCTTCTTCTTGCGCTCTTTTTGACAATAATGATTTTCTGGATATTGATCTCTTCATAAAACCCGCCTAACTATTAATAATAAAGATATTAGTATGATGCCTACCAAAAAAGAATTTTATTTATCTTTGGCAGGGATAAATTTGGGAATGCTTTTTTTTAGCCTTTTTCTTCATTCCCCAGAAATGTGCTTTATTAATATATTATCTATTGTTGCTTTTTTAATAGCATATGATATAGAAGATAAAAATGCTAGATAATAGATATCATTATACTGCAATTATAAAATCTGTTTATGATGGAGATACGGCTACTGCAGATATAGATCTTGGATTTGAAGTCTGGATTAAAAATGCAAAGCTAAGATTTCACGGCATTGATACGCCTGAGTTAAGAGGCTCATCTGATGAAGAAAAGCTAAGAGCCGTGGAAGCCAGAGATTGGGTTAGGGAGCAGATTCTTGATAAAGAAGTTGTTATAAAATCTCTTGGTAAAGGCAAGTACGGAAGATGGCTTGTTGAAATATGGAAAATAGAAGACGGACAAGTCGCAGAAGATACCATTAATAATGAGCTTATAAAGCTTGGTATGGCCGAAGAGTATTAAGATCCCGGCGTCAAAAAGCTTAGAGGCATATTCTTAATATCTGAAATTCTAATTCCCGGAATAACAGATCCGTATGTATACTTGTCCCAAAACTTTGTCATGTAATAATATTCAAAAATATAATAAAGGTATTTTGAATCTAGTTGATCTATGTACTCGTCCTTAACCCTTATCCCTATGGCCTCTTTATTGTACTCTTTTGTGGGTTTTCCGGGGTTAAGCTTTCTCCATATCCAAAAGTCTGCACCTTCAAAGTCCTCTTTTATCTCTAGAATGTCTGATAAACTTGGCCTTAAGGATGATGATTTAATCAAAAAACTTTCAATTTTTTCTTTTCGACTGGACTTGGTTAAATTTATTCTATCATTTACTACAGACCAATCAATTATCCGCCATATATTTTTTAGATACTTTGACTTTTCGCTCTGATAATCAAGCGCCCAAGCATGCTCCCACCAATCTACGAGAAGAACAATATCTTTTTTGATCTGGTGGTTTTTTATTGTTTTTATTTTGCCATCTTTGGCCAAATAAACCCAACCGGACCCCTGTATAGACATGGCAACTTTTGTAAATTCTTGTTTGAAAGAATCAAATGAACCAAAGTTATCTTCTATTAGCTCTAGGCTAGATCCGGCTGGTTTATTCGCACCCTTCGGTGGCTTTAGCTGAGGAAAAAATAAATTATGCAAGAAGGCTCCAGCTTCGTTAAAGTCAGAGTCTCCCTCTTCTGCGTTGAAACGCTTTATATAGCCTGCAGCAAGCTTATCTCTGTGATATTTCAGAGTGTCTTCGGACATAACTGGCGCTAGGTCTTTATAGCTATAATTTATTTTTTCTAAAGAAAGCTTCATTCTCTAATTAGGGTCCTTGGATGTGCGTCAATTATACCGCTAATCTCAAAGTTAGCAACTTCTTTATAAGCATCAGATATTATATTGTTACTATGCTTTGCCTGAACAGATTTATCATGAGTTATAGTTACATGAGGCATGCTTTTTCCTGAGTAAGGTATATCAGAAGGAAGCGAAATTACAGCAGCTTGGGCTAGCTCATCTTCGGCGTATCCGATAACAGTCATCGTAACCCTTCTTCCTATTAAGTCCGCCATTTCTTCCGGAGGCTTAAAAGCAAGAGTAACATGATCATTTTTAACCTTATCATGTTTTAGCGAAAATTCTTCAATTAATTTTGCTTTACTGGCTGAATCTAAAAAGATTCCAATATAAGATGTTTTCTTTTGGAGGCCACCTTTAGAGAACGATTCTTCTTCGCATAGTGGCTTCATGGATCCGGCATTTATATTTGTTGTTTCAACTTCATACCCTAAAGCCTCTAGGGTGTTATTAAAATGCCTAAGATGGCTGGGTCTATCATCCCAAATCTTGACCCTTTTAATAAATGGATACTTTTTTAAATAATTTATTGCAGTTTCCAGTTTCCCTGCCATAGCATCAGAGCTGGAGCTAAGGTGTACTGCATCAAAATTAAGTCCAGCCTGCTCTAGAAGCTCTGGCACTCTATAGCGAAAAGCTGACCTATCTTTTCTGCCTGTCATCATAATCGCAAAAACATTTGGATCAGAAATAGAGCTTTTGGCAGAATTAACAGTAGATGAGATCCACCACTCTGGCCCAGGTGTCTCAGGGACACATGGAGCAGACAAGCTAACTATATCACTCCACCAGTCGCCGTTCCAAACTGCAGGCTCCTGAGGGCTTCTGAATAAAGTTCCATCAAAATCATATATGTGCAGCTCTGCGCTGCCCTCTTCGCTCATCTGGGCAGACTTAATGAGGAACCCAACGGCCTTGGCCTGCTTTGTATTACCTGATATTAAAAGAGATTTTCTTAAAATTTCTAAATGCTTTATCATGCTACCACCAAGTATATTTTTTCTTTGCGCCAGTTAGATGGGGGTATCTGCCAATCCTGCAGGACCAGTATCTTGGTGTGCAGCGATCATTTGCTGTTTTACACTTGTGTCGTGCAACAAAAGATTTTCTTCTATCTGGCTCCGATATTCTTAGGGGCATATCGGGAGAGCCAAAGGAAATTTTTTTAACCTTGCCGCCACATTTTACATAAACATAAAACTTTTTGGAACCACCGCGCTTTGGCTTTCCAAGTGGCGGATCCTTCTTCTTGTTTTTGGCCGCAGTTTTATCTTCAATTGGTCCGTCTAAAAATGGCATATCAAGAAGAACCTCTCTACCATTATATTCTGCGGTTTTGCCTAAATCAGAAGAGAGAAGATCGACATCTTCTTCGCAGAATTTCATCATTCCAGACAACCAGTGTTCTCTGGCCTCAGTTATAAGCTCAAAATAAGCTGCTGATCCGAATCGATAGATGTTATCAGAGATGGGCGTCTGGCTTTCTACATGATGCCTAAGCCCTGCATTTTTTATAATTGATGCGGACTTCACCATAGGCGCCTTTGTTATTCTTGTATAATTTGCTATTTTTTCTATTCTGCTCATTTTAATTTTGCAACCTTTATTACAAGATCAGATGATCCCCTTATTATTCTATGCCATGTATTTTTATTAATATAAATTTCTTGCTCACCAATTGGGACTGGCATACAATTATCTTCTTGGTAGAACCACCCTTCGCCTGACACTTTGGAGATTATTCTATCTTCCTTATCTTTATGCCAATAAAGCTCATCATCCAGAAGGTCTTTTGAAAATTTTCTAATAAATTCTGTTGAACTTATTTGCTTTTCAGAAAAGGGTAACATTATGCGGCACCAAGTCTCGCAAGTTTATAAAAACTTCTCAATCTGGAGATTCTTGCTTCACGATTATTATCTTCAATCAACCTTTGAAGCTCTGGAATGTTTGCACCCCACGTAAAGTCTCCGGTATCCCCCTTTTCTTCCCCTTCTTCTTCCTCTTCTTCATCGATAATATCGGGTTCTGGACCCACCATATCTTCATAATAGTCATGGTAATAATCTTCAGCATATAGCTTATCCTCTTCTTTCTCAATGGCGTCTCTCAATTCTTCTGATATTCCACGGGGCCTTGGCTTCTCCGGCAGCATGTGATCTAGCTTCATGCCGTGCAATCTTTCGTCTATTTTATCTTGTTCACCACCATGATCTGAGAATTGCCCCTTTACCATGTCGGTAAATATTTCAAGGATGTACACTCTCGACGCTAAATCCTTAAGGTCTTGAGATCTTAATTTATCTTTATTTTTTATTGTAAATAAAAGTGGATGATTAGGAATTCTGCCACCTGCATTAATTTGCATAAATAGCTTTTGAACAAGTGATTTATACTTCTTATGTAAATCAAGCGATATAATATCCTCTATTGTTGTCCCCCATATTCCAACTGGTATTAGATCTTTATAATTTTTCTTAAGATGTTCGTCTAAAAGTATTTCTATCGGATCAATCGCAATAATTGAATCTATAACCTTATCCTCTAAGTCTGGATATACCTCGTTCCATCCCATCGAAAAATAAGCTGCAGGAGAATAGTTGAGCAATGCATTTTCTGCTGCAGGCCTCATTACTTCGTAAAGCTCCTGCTTTCCGCCATCATAAAGATTTGCAATATTATCCAGATGACTTCGATTTGCCAAAGGGTTATTTAAATAAAGAATGCTTTTATCATTAAGAGAAAGAGCCTTTTCAAAATTCTTTTTAATATTAGCTTTAATTTCAAAAAACTCGTCATCTGTATAGTACTCTGGATTATCAGCATAATTGAGAAGCTCGCTAATTGTAAGCGGCTGAACCCTCCATTCACGCCCACGATAACTTTTTCGCTCCTCCTCCTGCTGCCCAGTAGAGCCGTACTCTATATTTTTTAAAACTGTATATAAGTATTCTGGGTTACTTTCTAATAATTGAGATCGTAGATATAGCTCATATTCGCCTCCATCAATAAGTCTTTCTGCTTCCATTTTTCTATATTTCTCTCTAATATGATGGAATGGATAGTCGTCCGATAGGTTTAGGCCATCATGATGATATACTACATCAGTTGACCAATATTCTGAACCTCTATCAAAAAACCATTTTGCAGCGTACTCTACGGTATCTTCTCTCACATTTTTATCTTCTAAAAAGTAGCGAACAAGCTCTTCGGCCTGCCATTCCATATCTTGGGCCTCCAGCAAGGCCAATTGCTGCTCCAAAGCTTCTGGAGTTGTACTTCTTTTTATTTGCTCAAATTTAGTCTCATCCCTTCCGTCCAGATCTCTTTCTATAGCACTAAAAACATCGTCAGCCTCATCTCCGAGATAATTTCTTATTTCTATTTCACTTATATTATGATTCGCCTTATCTACTGTAGCGTTTTGATCTGTAAGCAAAATTGGTTTGCCATCTTTTTTCACATAACCTATGGATATTTTCTCTAAATTCTCAGCATTGCGTCGGGGCGCATATCGTCTACTATATCTTGAAACGGGGCGAGTATCATTATGTAATTTATCATATTCTTTAATTGCTTTGTCGTTTTTCGATATTAAGTAATAAAGGTATATACCATCGCTACTATAGCGCTCAAACATATTCCCCTCTAAGTAAGAGGTACACCAAACAGTGCCCTGCGCCCACCATTGCGAAGACATGGTTGTTCCGGACAAAACAACGGTAAAATTATTTGAGTCATAAATGGTGTCTGTATTCTTGGGATCTAGTGCGTGATTCTTAATGCTGTAAAGATAAGCACTCTTGGAAGCAGTTCCAAGTCCATCTATAGAGCCTCTAAGGTGAGACATGTTTCTAAAACTTTCTAGAGGAGCAAGATCCTCCTTGTTTCTATCCCAAATTTTTATAGCAGTTATAATTTCAAACATGGGATCTTCTTCGTCATTCATAAGAACTTTTATTGCCCATGGATAATTCTTTTTTGAAATGTCTGATTGCTCAAGCTCAAGAAGCTCCGCCTCCTGTTCCGCGCCCAGGAGTTCAAGAAGCTCTTTTGGAATTAGATTAGATTTTTTAAATCTTTCTAAAGCGGTTTCTTGTTTTTCTTTAGGCTTTCCTTTTAGAGTCGAAATTACATCCTCTAAGGTTTTGCCCGCCAGAAAGCCTATTAGGTTAGCCTCTTCTAATTTTTCAGTTCCTTTGAATTTATTATAATAACCAACCGATACAGATGCAGCCTTGCCCTTATCTTCTGGAAAAGCTTCCATAAAAATGCTTTTAACCTTATTTTTGGTTCTTGCAATTTTTATAATATTATGCACCATCCAGGCATCTTCGTAAAGAGCCGCAGACATAAGGAATGAGCCTAATTTTTTCAGCTTGTAGTTATAATGATTTTCCATTGCCTAAATTATACCTTAGAAAATTTAATTAGCGCGAAACTCGCGCTACTATGCCCCTCAAGGGGTCTTCGCATCATTTGCGACTTCTTCCTCAGCCTCATCATCCAGAAGGCTCATAGCCCCCTCTGAGGCGATTTTATTCAGCAAATGATCAATAACGTCAGCATCCTTGGTAAGGCCAAGTCTGTCCAGCTTATCTGACAGTAAGACTAATTCTTTTTTTAAATTCATTTTTTCTTCCCTTTTTTCTCTTCAATTTTTTCTATAGCCTTATCCAGCTCTTCCCACTCCATGTAGTAATAGGGAGAAACCCAAATAATATTATCAATTAGGGTTGGTACACCAAATGGCTTATCAATACTTATAGCAAATAATATCCCAATAAACTCTCCATTTCTAGAAAATATAGATGCACCAGAAGAGCCCTTCCATGCTACAGAATTTATCAGAATAAATTCTTCTTCGAATCCGGCAACCCTACCTCTTGAGGTCAACACATCATGCTTAGCGGGGTGGCTAGAGAAAAATACCTCTAAGTCTATTAGGTTTTTTAAGTTAAAGCCCCTCATCTTGAAGGGTATAGGCTTTATCGTGTTAAATCCCTCTATTGATAGAACAGCAAAATCTAATTTTTTATCTATGTAGATTAACTTTGCAACCTTCTTTTCTCCATATATATTTTGAACTAAATAAGGATAGTTTTTTCCAAAATCTGCAACGTGAGCAGCTGTAAATACAACTGTTTTGCCTTTATAGTCAAACAAGGTTCCTGTGCCATGGCCATTCATCCCAAATAATATTCTTACCGTTGCAAGCCTGGCCTGTTCCTCAAACGCATTTAACTTGACCATTTCAAATTCATACTTTGAATTAGAATCTACAGATCTATCGCCACTACCTGCCGGGAACATTATAATAAAAGATAGCCCACAAACTAAGGCTAGCAATAAAAATAGTCTACTTATTGGATTTTTCATTTATTCCGCAACCTTCACAAGCCATGCGAGCAGGCCCATTAAAAATTGTACGGCTATAAATACTCCAATAGCCTTTGTTTTAAAAGCATTTAAATCAGCAACAGTTTGTACCAATTCTTTTAGCTGAGTAGGTGAAGCTACATCATCAATCTTTAGCTTCCATTCTCTAAGCTCATTAACTCGATCTTCTTTTGCTTTTATTTCTGTTATATCGGACTTCAGCCCCTGTATTTCAGAGTTTAAATTATCTATGCTATCAGATAATGACTCTAATTCTTTTAATACAAGCTTAGAGTACTCGTTCCAGCCATTTTGATTTTCAGTGCTCATTTTGCGAAACCTTTTTGCATCCTCTTTCGTTTATAAGGCACTTTACTTCTTCAAGAGAAGTGCTAACTTCGCTTAACTCATTACTTAAATCATCTTTTGAAATTACAATACTCTTTAGCTTTTCATTGGCCTTCTCAATTTTATCAAGAACAAGCCATAAAGTTTTTGCATTTACTTTTAATTGGCGGTCTCTATCATTTAGCTGTTCGCATAATGTTTTTATTTTATTTATATTTGATTTAGAGCGCATTTCAAACTCCACATTACATTTTAATCATATTATTAATAAAACTAACATTCCCAAGTAGAATAAATTATTGATATTTCAGACCCTACAGGCGGAGGTGTATTAAATACAACAGAATTAGTTGATTCCTCAAAATACCAGTCACTTGATGGTAGGCTATCAACATATACCTCTATAGAGCTTTCTATAGCGGGCGTTGATAGGGTAAATTTGCCTGATAAAACAGAATCCCTTGCAACCTCCTCTAAATCTATGCCCCAGTCTGCGGAGCAAATAGATATAAATGATCCTCCAAGACTACTTACAACATCGTAGTATCCCGATCCAAAAAATGCCCCTCCATTTGCGCTACAACCATAGGGGTAATCTCCGGCTACAGCATGTGCCGCAACCAAATCAGATGTTGACTTTAAACTTAAGGCATGAGAGGTTAAATCAGCAGGTGTAACTGCAGTTGAAAAATCCCCTTCATCTGAAATAAATATCAAAACAAATCTTGCATCAGTCCTAAGAAATCCACTGTAAACGCCAGCGTCACCACCAGGCTGAGTTGCGTCATAAGCTTGGCGGATACCTTTTTCATCTGGATTCCCAAAAGTTCCTATCGAACTAATTAAGCTTATAGATTCAGCGATCGGATCTGGCGATAAGCTTGTTACGAATGTAGAGCCGACAAAGCTTGGGGAGTCTGTTGTTATGAACGCTATTCTGTAATCTGCACCAGCAGCAGAAAATATATTTATAAAAGAAGAAAAATTATCAATTAAATTAATTTGATTTGAAGCCATTGAGCCTGAATTATCAACTACAAACAATATATCAACATCAATAATTTCATCTTGAACAAATATTTCTTCAAGAAAAACTCCATACTCCCCCATGCCAATTTGGTTCGCTGAGGCTACTGGTCTTATTGGATCGTTAGAATGAAAGCTAATAACCCCTGCGTCATTCAAAAGATCAGTGGGTATATAATCAAATTCTATATCAAAAGACTCGTCTTGCTCAAGTATAATCGGAAGGCTTGCGACATGATTAGAGAAATCATTAAAGTTAAAATCTGAAGGTATCGTTGACAAAAAATCTATATCTGTTATTTCTAAATCTACATCGCCTACATTCTTTACATTTATAGATATGCTATCCTCACAGCCTAACTCTACTGTATCAAAGTCAAAATAATCAGGAGTTATGCTGATTACTGGAGCGCTACCGGCACCAATAAGCTCAACCACAACTGTTCTTTCATCCCTGTCATTTGACTTTATAACTACTTCTGAAGTATTTGACTCATAAATGTTGGGTGCGTATTCTGCCGAAAATAAAAGTTCTTCGCCGGGCTCAAGCTCTGCCGAGTCTGGGGCATCTATAGAAAATGAATCCAAACTACCCCTTAATTCTATACTTCTAATATCTAAAATGTCATCGCCAATATTTTTTATCAGAATATCGGCATCAGATGAATCGCTAACAAAAACTTTCCCAAAATTATGGCTGTTAGGACTAACCTCTATTTCTGGAGAGCGAAATTTTCTAATATCATATTCGCTGCAGCTAGCAAAAAATAGAAACAAAAAACAAAAATATTTTAACACAAGATAACTCCTTAATTTCAAACAACTTAAACAGCTACCTATTATATCTTAAATATTAATTGTTTTATGATATCCTTGATCCGCTCTGATCATTAGGAATGCTTCTAGCAAGATCCTGGGCAGTAGGAATCCTCTTGCTTATAGCTCCGCCATGATCTGCTGGATTTTCTATATTTATAACAAACCACTCGGTCCATTCTTCGACACTTTTCTCTTCTTTTATTTCACCAGAATAATTAGCTTGAAGATAGTAAACCATATATTCAATTTGCTTTGAAGCGTCAGTTAGCAAGGCAAGCCTTTCCTCATCTGTGCCACTCTCTGCTCCATAATATCTCAAAAATCTTGTGCCCATAGATGTTCTTGTGCAAATATTATATTGCCAAAGTCCATAGGAGCAGCAAAGACCCTTTGACTTTATATTTATAGATCTGTCGCTTCTTTCTTCTGCGTAAGATCCGCAATCACCTGCAATTCCTGGCTGGAGTCTAGACTCGTGGATAGCATTCGCCACCATTGCTATGCAGAGATTCCTGTTTTTAAGATAAGAGAAAAGCGCCGAATACAAGCTTCCAGAATTTAAGTTTTGACTCACCTCAGATAGGGCCTCTATTTCTGAAGCTTTAGATTTTTCGTTATCAACACTCTTTTCGGGGGAATTAATACTGCCATCAGAGCCCTGAATCATCCTTGAGTAAGTTCGACTATCAACTTCACCACTAGGCGTAAGTCCATTGGCTTCTTGAAAATCTTTTAATGCTCTAATAATATCGTAATCTGACGGTGAGCTTGGATCCAAAAACTTTTCTCCTGCAAGTAGTGCGATTATAGTTTTTTTATTTTTATCAGATAGATCGTCAATCTTTAGAGAGGCATTCGGATCTTCATAAATAATTTTCCCAATATCTTTATTAAAAGAAAGTGTCTTAAATAAAGATGAAGATAATCCCTTTAGAGCTTTTTTAACCTCTGGGTCAGAGGCTGCATCTGGATTAATATTTTCTATAGCGGTTAGTGATTCTTTTATATATTTTTTCTTAGAAAAAGATCCCATCATGCTAAAAATTGGCAAAATAGTCGGAACAACTTCGCGGTATGCATCTAGACCAAGTATATCTTGGAGCTTTTTTATATCAGGATTTAGTTCGGCAGCCCTCTTTATTTGTAGGAGCCTTGAGACTCGGCCGAGAGACCTTTTGTTATTGTCTGAGTTTAGACTATAGCCCATTTCTTTAAGCTTTCTTTGAACAACCTTTTGCGGCTCTGCAGCACGCTGCCACCTTTCAGCCTCCTCTTTTGGCAGGGAGCGAATATCTGCCAAACCCATATCTGCCATAAGGGTTTTTAGATATTTTTTCCTCTCGGATATGCGATGTTCTTTTTTATTTTTTGACACTTTCTTTTTCCACTCTAAAGATTAAGGTCTTTATTTTCTTTATAAAATCTTGAAATAAAAAATTGTTATCTATTTTTTTAGAATTGAATTCTTTTAATAATTTTTTTATTTCCTGCCTAATAACTAAAAGTTTTTTTAGTCTTTTATTTTTATCCCTAATATTACTTGCAAATTCAAGTTTTTTTTCTAAATCAGAAAGTTTATTATAGAACTCTCTTTTTAGCCAATAGTTTTCATCCATTAATTTGCCTGCGATATACTGTAAATTTATTTATTAATATATTGTAAAATTATAGGAAGGAGAGCCATCGTGTTAAAGACAGGCACAATTAGAGATATGCATCAAAAGGTTTTGGGCTACGAAGAATTTGTTGAAAAGCTAAAAAGTCTAAATAAAGAGGGACTAGATGTTTATATAGGAACAGACTCTCAGGTTTTAGGGCCAAAAACCTCAATTGTAACTTGTATCTGTCTTTACAAGAATGGGGCTTCTAAAAATAAGATATTTTACATAAAAGAAAAGCTGGATACGGATAGGTACCCAACTCTTAGGTCAAGAATGCTTTTGGAGGCCTACAGAAGCCTTGAGGCAGCTTTAGAGGTAGATTTACTTGTAGATGGGCAGCTAACAGTTCACCTGGATATAGGCGCTGATATAGCTAAAAATAAAACTGCAAAATTTCAAAATGAATTGCAGTTTCTTTTTAAGTCTCAAGGATTTGGATGTGAGATTAAACCAAATAGCTGGGCTAGTAGTTGTATAGCAGATAGGTTTACCAAAAGCTAGCAACTAAGGGTGAAGCAATATTTCTTTTCCCCCCATTAAAACTGCATTAATACGGCCACTATCATTAGCGTAATTAGTACCTCCACCTCCAGCTGGGTCTATTGACATTAGCCGGACGCGCACTGTAAGTATCTCGCCCTGTTTAATAGTTCTCTCTGTATTAGATAGGCTGGAGAGATCCAGATCTTCTACAGTTGGAGATGCGGACAATTCATCGTTTGCAAATCCCCAAGATTTTAAAAGCGTTGGAGAAGAATCAGTATAATCCCACTTATACAAATAGATCTGACAGGTATAATCGGATGGGTCAATGGTTGACCCCTTAGTACCTGACGGAGTGTCTTCAGACTCAAGCAAAACAACTTTAAGCTGACTAATATACCACCCGTATACAGTATCTGCGCTCGACCTCCATTCATTTTGAAAATCTTTATATAAATTAATCCCGTCTTGAGAGCCACCGCCAGCGCACGCGAATTCTATGCCGGGCGGCGGAGCGACTATATCGTCGTCGGGTTCATCTGTAAAAAAGCTAGTCATCTGAAAGACCCTTAAAGTTTCGAGCCCGAGTACGCTTGTGCTAGATGTATCTAATTTAGGAATTTCGTTAAAGTATATATCATTCGACCCCAAGGGACTTCCGATATAGATATCTTGTCCTGCCGCCAACTCAACATCTCCAAGGTCTGAAGATATATATACGCCTGAAGGAGTATTTAGAGTTATATTCCCAAAGCAATTTAATGAGATTTCATTGAGAGCATTTATAAATGTATTTATACCAGAATAAAAAGCATCACCCCCTGTCGTAAAAATGTTTACATTTCCGCTAGCTTGCAATCTAAGAACATTATCACCAGAAGCCACCACTGCGGGATCAACTCCAACAAGGATTTGGTGAGAGCCAAGGTATTTATCGTAAGACATTTAACTCCCCCAATCTTGCTTGGCTTGCCTTATACTTTTTTAAGGTTTTCTTCATTTTTCTTATATAAATGTCTCTTTTTAAAGAACTAATTTTGTCCAGTATAGTAACTCCATTTAGATGATCTATTTCATGCTGAACTATCCTTGCCGCAAGTCCCATGAAAGTTTCCTCAGCCCTAGTTCCGTCAGGCCTTCTGTATGAAACAGTAACTTCTGAAGGTCGCTCTATTTTAAATGTTTTCATAGGGAAAGAAAGACAACCCTCATCAAATGGTTCCACTTCATCTGAAAGGTCTTTTATTTCTGGATTTACTAAAGCAAATGCTTCGCCGTCTGCTTCACCAACAAGTATTCTTTTAGGTAGACCAAGCTGTATTGCGGCCAGACCAACGCCACCAAAGCCTCGCATTATCTTTAGCATAGATTGAGCCAGAGCTTCTAATTCATCCCCAAACTCTCCTTCAGTAAATGGTTCCGACTTTTGTCTTAAGGTCTTGTCCGGCCCAAATATTAACCTCATAGATAATCTCCTCTATCTTCAACTGAATCTAAAACAATTCCGGCAATTTTAGAGCCGGTTCTTGTAAATAAAAATGGAAAAATGGCATGAATAAAGCAGGCTATTCCTGCTGCAAAAAATAACAAAGAATAAATAACAGCATAAAACATATGACTTAAATAATTTTCCCCACTAGATGCAGGGTGATCATTAAATAAGCTTTTTATTTTTTTTAACATTCTTCCTCTTTATCTCTTATATTACCAAGAGAAAATCCTAATGCGACAAGTCTTCTTTTTGAAAAACTACTTTGCGTAGTTTTCCAGTCATCATAAAGAGCAAGAATATTATTAGTTATTGCACAACTTTTTGCACCGTAAATTATATCGCAATAATTATCAATGTTTAATGACAATCTTCTGTAGGTTTGATTTCCAGATCTTTCATAGCAAAGACTATAAGCGGATGCTCCCATTTCTATATAATAACCCCTCCCAACAATCCTAGCTTTTGTACCTGGAAATAACCCAACTTTTACAATGGAAACATCTCCTAACTTTTTAAACTTATAAAGCGAGTTGTTACAATCTATGCTTGCATCTATATAAAGCTCTGCAAGCGTTGTGTTTTTGTTAGCAAGGCCCTGCTCATTATTTAGCAGGGCAGACTTCATAATTTCTGATAAATACTCTATAACATCTTCAGTTACTGATAAGCCCTGATTCTTTGCAGACTTATATATCTCATCTCTAAAAAAATTACCTAATTTTGATGTTATAATTTTTTTGCTCATTTTATTATAATAAATAAATTAATACTTTTAGACCTTGGACATCATTGGCATAATCTTTTTGAAAATAATATCAGCTGTTTCTTCCGGAGAGGATGTCTTAAAGCAAATAAGGTTGTCTGCAGCATTTTGTAACTCGTATAACTCTCTATCATTACCTGATCCTTCACACTTATCTCCAACAAATACAATAGGGTCGTACTCGACCAGATGATTCATAACATAAGTCTTATCCCAGCCCTTAGGGTAGATGTCTATAGAAGTTTTCCCACCAATTGAGGCAGATAAATTTAGTTTTTTTCTAGATATATAAGTTTTAATTCTAGTTAAAAGCTGAGATCTAATCGATCTAGTAAGATCTATAAATTCAAATCTTTTTCTTTCATCTATAGAGGACGACCTGCCAGGTATAGAGTAATTTATAACAGAATCTCTATTTTCCAGAAAGTTTCCTCTTATGATTATATCTGGATTATCATCACAAATAACTCTCTGCTGTTTTAGCAGGAAACTAAATAATTCAAAAAAGTTACCCCTTCCAATTTCGTCCATCATACTCACGGAGTAGGATCTGTTGTACGAGCCGCCTGCAAAGGGAAAGACTTGAGTTCCATTGCATGGAAAGATGGTGATTTTTTCGGCTAAATTATTCGGTATATAATTTATTACCTGTTCCTTTATAAGCGGAAAATCAGATCCAGAGACTATTCCTATTTCGCAAAAATTAGAAAGATCATCCAAGGCCTGGATCATGTCTGGCTGTATTTTTTCTCTTGGCTTAGTTAGTGTGCCATCCATATCAAATAAGGATATCTTTTTTAAGATCATTACTTCTCCAAAGTCTTCATTATATTTTTACACTTTGGATAAGCAGAGCAGCCAAAGAACTTTCCATAGCGTCCTTTCCTCTCTAGCATTGAGCCCTTCTTGCACTTAGGGCACTTGTGTCCAGTATCTTTTGCCGGGGCTTTTTTGTTTTCAATTGGAGTTCCATCCTCACCTATTGCAGCACTAAATTTGCAAACAGGATAAGCCTTGCAGCCATAGAACTCCCCGTTCCGTCCTTTTCTGCGCACAAGTATATTTGAGCACTTCGGACACTTGTGGCCAGTCTCAACACTTACCTTTGAAGAAGACTCTCCATCAATTGATAGGGTGCCATCACAGTTTGGCCAATCAGAGCACCCTAAGAATGCACCATGCTTTGATATCTTCTTTACCATCTTTGACGAACATTTTGGACATTTATGATCGACAATAAAGGTATCAGGTAGCGAAGATTGATTTGCCGTTTTTATTTGAGAATCTAGATCCAAGTTAAATGCTGCAAGAGTTTCTTTGTAGTCTTTATTGCCAGCAGCAATATGATCAAGATTAGACTCCATCTCTGACGTGAATCCTTTGTCTACAATTCTTGGAAAGTATGCACTAAGATAATCGGAAACCATAATTCCAATTTCAGACGCAGAAAGAGACTTCTTAACTCTAGAGATATACTTTCTATTTATCAGGGTATCCAAAATCGATGCGTAAGTGCTGGGTCGCCCAACACCTTCTTTTTCCAGCAGCTTAATAATTGAAGCATCAGAGAATCTATTTGGCGGCTTAGTAAAGTTTTGCTGACCAGATACCTTCGCCCAAGAAACCTTGTCTCCCACGCTTAGGGCAGGCAGAATAACATCGTCCTTTATTTCTCCATAAACCTTTAGAAAGCCGTCAAACACTAGTGTGCTTCCGTTCTTTTTAAAGCCATATTTTGACTTTCCGGCATATTCAAGCTTTAAAGAAACCTGATCAAACTTGGCTGAAGCCATTTGGCTTGCGGTAAAGCGAGCATCAATTAACTTTAGAAGCTTTTTCTCATCAGTGGATACAGGCTCAACCGGAGAATCATAAGTTGGCCTGATCGCTTCGTGAGCATCTTGCGCGGCACCCTTTGGTCCATAATTTATAACCGATGGAGACAAGTACTTCTTGCCATGCTTGGCCTCTATCTTCTTTCTCAAGTCAGTTACCTTGACCGGATCAGTACGGGTGCTATCAGTTCTGTGATAAGTAATCATGCCCTGGCTGAAAAGATTTTGAGCTACAGACATAGTCTTTTTAGCGCCCCATCCAAAAGAGTTTGACGCAGCCTGCTGTAGAGTAGAGGTTATAAAGGGAGGATAGGGCTTTCTTGTTCTGCTCTTTGTGTCATACTCTGTTACGATAAGATCTTTCTTGCCCGAGTTCATGTCATTCAAGATTTTGTCTGTATCAGCTTTGCTCTTTGGAACGTAAGCCTTACCATTTAAAGCGTAAAAATCTGCAGAAAAGTCTTTTTGAGTTTCAACTTCAATTGTCCAATATTCTTCTGGAACAAAAGCTTTAATCTCTTTTTCTCTATCCGATATAATCTTTAGAGCAACAGACTGAACTCGACCAGCGCTTGTACCGCGAAGACCCTTCGTCCACATTATAGGACTAACTTTAAAACCAACTAGCCTATCCGTTATCCGGCGAGCCTGTTGGGCATTATAAAGATCATCATCAAGCTAGCCGGGGCTCTTCATCGCCATCTTTACCGCGTATTTGGT
>Ga0181585_10001194_pt1 | contig 22740 bp, 11 predicted proteins | sample 071ome_29_FD_132469 | JGI IMG/M metagenome (GOLD analysis project Ga0181585, IMG submission 132469) | Coastal salt marsh microbial communities from the Groves Creek Marsh, Skidaway Island, Georgia - 071407BT metaG (megahit assembly) | ecosystem: Environmental > Aquatic > Marine > Intertidal...
TCTATTTCTGCTGCAAATGCAATTGTTGCAAATCAGAATGCTGCTTTTGCTAATTTTTAATTATAGATAAATAATTGGAATTTATAAATGGCGAAGTCAAATTACCCAGATAAGCTGGATACATCAATAGAAATCCCTGCAGTTAGAGATAATATTGTAGAGGTAGGGTCGGATGTTATTAACAGCTTAAGGGCTGCAATATTTCAAATAGAAAGAACCCTCGGCATCAACCCTCAGGGCGCTGTGGGAAACACCGTTGCAAGCAGACTGGGGAAATCTCTTGATGCCAATGGAAACATTCTAAAAGAAGCCCTAGACTCCTCAGGCCTTTTGTCTGGACCAATATCTGATAAAAACGTTTCCAAAACAGCTTCTATTAAAGAATCAAAGTTAAATCTAGATTATCCAACGACTCTTCTGCAAGATGAGATATCACAAATTGCATCTCAGCTAGACCTAATTGAGGCAGCGGTAAATGATCTTTCAGCAACTTTGGCCGTTCACATAAATCCCCTGGCAACCAATAGGCATAGCGGCATAGCAATAACCATTGACGCAATATCTAACTCGGGATCAGCAGAGGGAATTACATCTCTTGACACCACTACATCTCAGGGTGCTTTTGAGTCCTTGTTTGCGTCTCATATAAATTATGATGGCACAGATATTTCCAGCGAAAATCGCTCCCACCTGTCAGACCAAATATATTTTGACAACAATAATGTCTCTACATATATTTCTTCAAGTGACGCTCAGGGAGCAATCGAAGATCTGGTGGATGCAGTTATTGGGCAGGCAGATGTTCATCAAAATCTATTTCATTCAAACTCAATAGAAAGATCATCTGTTTTGTATGATCCCAACAATATTGGCAGAGGAACTACTCTTGTATCTTCATCGGCAATATCTTATTCAGCCTCATTGATTGCTTCAGATCTTGGGATTTCTAGAATTACATTCAGCACCCCTCCTGATACTCCAGAGCTTTCTATAGATATTTCAGATATATTGGTTATAGAGGAAGTTGAAGAAGAGGTAGACTACCAAATCTTCGCAATTAATTATTCATCTGACGGATTAAGCATTGAGTCAATTGACATATATGCTAGATTTGCTGATAACTCTCCTTCTGATATTACAGCTAGTGTTTATAGAAATAGAAATAGGGAAGTAAATAGCTCTGGACTTTTACTTGGAGTTAGAGAGTATGACTCTTTAGACGGCACCTCTTATACTAATGCCGATGTTATCCAAATATCAAATCCAAGAGCAACGAGTGTGGTCACAAAAGATGTAAGGCCACAAGAGATTACTGATGTCAATAGATACATTGAGATATCTGTTGATGGAGGTACCTCTGTAGAGCTAGATCTTTATGATGCACCGCTATCCTTGACTGGAATAAGTCAAAATATTAATTCTATTATAAAAAAGCTAAATGAACAATTTACTGCAAATAGATTAAGCGTATCAGCATATAGGGTTGATTATGACGATTCTGATAAGAGCGAAATAGCAATCGTTCACTCAATTGGAAACTCCACGTCCTCAGATCATACTATAAAAATTTCCAGAGGATCTGACGACAGCATAGATTCTATTGGATTTACAGCTATAGAAGATAAAACAATCGTTGGAGAAATAGGCAATACCTTTTATATTCAAGGCTCCGGATATAACGATTTAGCTATACTGCTAGACGAAACTGCGCTGACCCTTACGGCTGGAACATCAGAAATATTTACAGGAAATGTAAATCCTCTTGAGCTGGGAATAAAAGTTGGAGACATACTTTCAATAACCAGCTCATCTTCCGATGACGGAACTTATGTTATCACATCTGTTTCAAGCAACACAATTATAGTAAATAGAGAACAGCTTCCAAGCCAGGAATGGGTATCTCTATCTGGAGACTCTGCAAGATTTGTTGTTTATTCGAGCGCTGTTTCTTTAAACGGAATATCCTTTAAGGCATCTCTTGGAGGCACATCTCTGCTTTCTATAATTGAAATATTTTTAGATAAAAATAGGTCATTAAATTATAATGAAATTTTAACTTATCAATCTGATTCATTTTTGGGATCTGAAAATCTGGTTTCGCCATGCGAGATATTTGGAGATGCCGAAGTTTATACAGAGTCAGACCCAGGAAGCCTCTTAGTAGAAAAGGCAAGCACTAGCCCTACCAATAAAGAAATTCTAATCTCTTTGGATGGCGGGGAAAAAGTAAGCGTTCAAAATATTAAGAGTGATTATATAACTGTAAATTCCGGAAGATATAACTTATCCCTAAAGATATTCCTTCCTGAGTCTGATCTTATAAACAATAAAATAGTTGCGGATGGAAGCTCTTTCGAAATAAGCTTATTTGGATACAAGGCGGTTAATAAAGAGGAAAACCTAGTTCTAGGCAGAGTTCTTTATGAGGCTGGTAATTCTAGAATTTCCGGGTACGGCAAAGACTATCCCAGAGTTTTTAGAACCCTTAGGCAGGGCACGACCGGAGTTAAAGATCTTGGTTCAGATGTAAGAAAAGAGTTTTTAATACAACCACACCTTGAAAAAAGATCAAATGGCGTGATACATGGCCTTGAGGTATTCGATGTTGTTGATAATGGCGATGTTTATGCTGTAAATATATCGGCGGGAACTTGTTATGTTAGAGGTAAGCGCTTTGATTTTGATGAACACTTAGAGTATGTAACTGATGTGGTGACCGCTGGATCTCCGCCTTCTGTAGACAAATTCTTTGTGGCAGTAGATGAATATGGCCAAATTGTATTTTCAAATGCTGACCCAGTAACTTGCGGCTGTTCACTAGATCCTGCCAGCTACTGCATCTTGGCATCTGTGGAAAATAACATAACAAGTATTGACTCTATAGACTTAAGACTATTTATAAATGATCTTGACTTAAAGCTTCTAAATTCTATAACTGTAAGCCCTCAGGCTGGAATGGGGCATTTTTCAGACATATCAAAAGCTTTAAAATATGCAAAAAGGTTCTCTGAAGTATTCCCTGCGGCCGGGGTTCCTACTATACACTTAAAGTCTGGAATACACCGGGTCGTTGTCGATCACGGAGTAAACTTTCTTGCCCCAGGCACAGCGGATATCAAAAGCAGAGCTAGGTACGAGCAGGGTATTTGGATTAATTTTCCTGTAAACATAATTGGAGAGGGTGAATCAACAAAGCTTGATTTAATATATGCATATAATGATGAGCCTGAAAGTTCTGATACAAGAGCTTCTACTGCAACAAATATGATAGGAGAGATTACTGTTGTAGGTCCCGGATTTACCAGCACTCCCTACGGGGCAGGTGATGTAGTTAGCTCTGGATATGTAACGTTATCTAACTTTAAAATAAACTTAGGAAGAATAAAGATACTGGATCCTTTGGTTTCTAACTTAACTCCAATAGATTTTGGAGTTAAAATAGATAATGTTATTTTTGATTTTTCTGAAAAAGAAAGTTCTGAATTTATAAATGGCGGAGTTTTAATAAGAAATAGTGATTTATCAGCCACGGATCCATCTGGAAATATAAGCATTAGCAATTCCACCTTTATTAATTCGCATATAAGCATTGTAAATATTAATGCTGGATTTTTCTTTAACTCAATTATATCTAATAACTTTTTTAAATCTCAACTAAATAGAGTTGAAGGCTCGGCAGATTATGCTATATACTGTTCAGCAGCCGGGCATATTTTTGATATAGATGATTGTCCGAAAGAAAATCAGGTCAACATTCAAGGAAATATACTAGAGTCTGCCAGCCCCTCTGTTGATCCGGACGGAACATATGTATGGGGCGATAGAATAAGCTCAAATTCAATTGTTGGAAATAGTATTGGCATCAGAACGTCATCTCCAGAAAATGCACTGCATGTTGATGGAAAAACCTATCTAGAGTCTAGTTCAGTTGCTGATGCTACTGATTCTGAAACCGGCTCCCTAATAATTGGCGATAAAGCGGCCACAAATATGGCTCTAGATAGAAACGATATTATGTGCAGAAGTGGTGCAACAAATGACCTGGTAGACCTTCATATAAATAGGGCTGGCACCGCAGAGGTAATAATAGGTGATGATGTCGCGTCTCCTCTCGACACAGTTGTTCTTAGGTCTGGCGGCAACACTTTCGTAGAGGGCAATCTAAAAGTTGGGACAAGCTCTATTCGTTACATAGAAACATCTGTAAACCAGGAGACAGATCCTGTCTTGGCGGTATATGGAACTAACAGTAATATTGATGATCCTGTTTTGTTAGTAGAAAGCAATAGCGGTAGTAATGATAGCACCAATCTGTTTGAAGTCCGAGACAGCGCTAGCAGAACTATATTTAAAGTATTTGATCCCGGCTTTTTTGGCGCTAATAGAAACGGTATTTCGGTGGAGGGGGATTTGAATGTCAGCCCCCTTAGTACTTCTGACAACATTTTTATTAATTTAAACGCCAGTGATTCAAACAATATTGTATGCATTGATAATGCTTCAATTCTTTCAATTTCACACTTCAACACTACTGTACCGCTAGATGTTGAGATAATAGGAAATCTAGATATTACTAACGGCGGCGGCTTTGGAGGAAATTTAACGAAAGCTTCTGGATCATTTAGAATAAGTCATCCAGATCCGGAAAAAACAGATACGCACTGGCTTTATCACTCTTTCGTAGAGTCACCGACCGCTGGAGATAATATTTATCGTTTTTCTAAAGAATTAACTGCCGGCGATAACATCATAGACTTACCAGATTACTATAAATTTTTAAATAAAGATACTATGGTTTGGGTATCTCCAGTAGAACATTTCGGCAGAGGCTGGGGCAAATATGCAGATGGCTCAGAAAATAAAGTAAAAGTATGTGTTGATCAAGACGGAATTTATAATATCTTAGTAATTGGAACAAGAAAAGATTCTATTGCAACAGATAATTGGAATGGAACAGAAGTTTTAAAGGAATCCAAATAATGTCTAAATCAAATTATCCAAATAAATTAGATACATCTGTAGAGATTCCTGTAGTAAGAGATAACATTACAGAGATCGGCTCTGATATTTTAAATAGTCTTAGAGACGCAATATTTAATATAGAAAGAACCCTTGGTATAAATCCTCAGGGTGTCGCAGGCAACACTCTTGCCTCAAGACTTTCAAATCTTATTGATGAAAATGGAAATCTAAAGGACGAAGCGCTAGCGAAAGCTGGTTTGCTTTCTGGTCCAATTTCCGATAAAGATGTTTCAAAAACCGCTGCGATTAAAGAGTTTAAGTTAGATTTAGATTATCCAACCACCTTGCTTCAAGATGAAATATCTATTTTAAATTCAAAGATACAAGAATTTATTGTGGCCCTTAATGAGCTAAATGCTGTTGTATCTGCTCACGTTAATGAAAATGCCACAAATAGGCACCTTGCAAAAGCTATTACGGTTGAGGCCGCAGATATATCTCCTTCCGATTCCGCCCTAAATGACATAGAGGCCCAGGGCCTACAGGAGTTTATCCAAGCGCTTTTCGATTCGCATATTTCTTATACCGGCGAAGGCATATCCGAAGATAACAATTCTCATAAAGCAAATCAAATTTTTTATGATAATACAGAGAACTCAGACCTAATATCCTCAAGCAGTGTTCAGGGTGCAATTGATGATCTGGCCGATATTGAAGGAAAGGGTTTGAGAAGCTCCATTTTAGATTTAAACTCTAACGGAAGAATACGGACTGGTTCTCAAACAGATATATATGAAGGAAATGATTCTGGAAGCCTAATTACTGAATTTTCAGAAATAGTTTATACCGATTATGCTGGATTATCCAGAACAGAGATATCTTTCAGTGAGTCCCCGGAGCTACTTCTTGATATAGAAAACTTTGATATTTTAGAAATATCTGAGTCACTAACAGAAGAAGACAATGGCGATTATGTAATTGCTTCATTTGAAAAAAATTTAGATGGTACGCTTGATTCGGTATCTATATTCGGTGGCCCAAAAGGAGAATTTTCCACAGGAACTTTGGGTAGGATAAAAAAATCTCCATACCAGTCTTACAATAGGAACGGCTTAAATTGCTCTGTTAGGCCCAGAGCTGGCTTTAGCAATACGCCGTCAATCCAGGCCTGCCTGCCAAACGCCGCAACGCTAATATCATTTAGGGGACAGTTTGAAAAGCTTGAAAGCGGTGTTTATGAAAATATTTCAATAGAAATTGATGGCTCTGATGCAGTAGAAATACCTGTTTATGATTCAAGTTATGATATGCATAATATTGATATAGCTGTTTCTGTAATAAATAGATATTGTGTTCAAAATAACTTAAATATTTTTGCATACAAATTAAGAACCAATTCTTGCTATGAGTTAGCAATATCTCATAATATTCCAAATCATCCCGCTGATAATAAGTCTAGATCACTAAAGATTGTTGAATCTAGTTCTTTGGACGCCTATGAGGTGCTGGGCTTTTCAAATCTTTTAGATAAAGAGGTTCGGGGATCATACGGAAACTCATTTAACATAAATGGATCAATCGTAAGTGAGTTCGGGCTAGTTCAAGTTTATGACGGATCTTCAATATCTATTAGTTCAGGAACAACAACTATAGAAGCTCTGGAGCTAAACTTTTTAGATTTAGGAATTAGGGCCGGAGACTTATGCGTAATCGAAGGCTCTTCTGATTCAACGGATGATGGAACTTATTCGATAAGATCGGTCGAGAGCAGCAGGGTTGATCTAGACTACACCACAAGCGTTTTTGGAGGTGAAGCTAGCGCAGATACCCAGTTTACCCTTATAAGGTCTACTGCTCCAATAACAGAATTAGATTTTATTGATGTAAATGGATCAATGATTGTCGATATTTTTGCTGATGATAGCTTAAATATTCATTACAATAGAAGAGCAGATATTGTTGGATCCTTTAATTCTGCAAATTTCTTTCTTGTTGTTACAGACTTTTCTAAAAATTTTATAACAGAAGATGAGACTTATGTTCTTAGGGTAAAAAATGACGGATTAGCGTCAATAAAGATATCTGGTGGCAGCTACGGTGATGAAGTTTTTGTTGGTAGCACCGGAGAGTATGTTATACCATCTGAAGACGGCTTCGAGTTTATAAAAGTAAAAGTCTTTGTTCCAAATGAATCACTTGCAATATTTGCATCATCTCAGCTAACAATTGATATAACAGGCAGAACAGAACTTCCGGAAAGCGTAATACATTTATCTAGATGCTTATTCTCACCAGAATTTGGCATAGTTATTGAGGACATAGATGTTGGCTCCGGAGAGATCGGCGCAGTAGGCTTGATTGATAAAAGAATATCAGGAACAATTGATGATACAATTATTTCAGAGCCATTTATTGAAAGGTATATTCAGGGGCCAAGAAATGAGCTTAGATCAAGTGGATTTATAAGAGGTTTTAACCTAACCAACGTTTCCGTATCTCTGCCTACAACTGAAATAACATTTAGTATAGGTGCTGGCGTTGCAATAATAAATGGCATAAGGGTTGAGTTTTTAGGAAAAGAAAATATAACATTTAATTATAGCAATGGATCTTCTGAAAGCTTTTATGTAGCCATAGATAATGAGGGGTGCATAAAGATATCCAACGAAGTTGACAAGACTGGTGGCACCGACTATGTTTCCCCATTTTCTCCAGAAACCAATCTTCATATAGCTTATTTTGATTCAAGCGATGTAGAGATCTATGATTTAAGATTTTATATCGATAGAGTTGATTATAAGATCTTAAATCAACTAATTGTCTCCCCGGAAGATAATTTTGGACAATTTAAATCACTAAAAAGAGCTGTCAAATATTGTGAAGTTTTCTCAAGTATATTTAAGGGACAGTTCAAGCCAAAGATTATTTTGGCACCTGGGCTTCATATTGTAAATAGTCAAATTAGTTTTGATTTTGATTTAGAGATAGAGGGTTGCGGACCTGAGTCTATTGTTCAGCGAGGTCCGAATTATTTGCTTGAAACGGGAAGGCAGTTATTTCAGATAGGAAATCAATCGGGTACAAATAAATTCACTTATGGAGCAAGGCTCTCGAACTTTACCTATCAAGGTGTTGATGGAGTTGGGGTCGGACAGCTTGCATCAGCCATAGTAATCAGCCACAACATTGCAGAAGTGGGAAATTCTTTAACTGCATCCTTTTCAATAGACAGCATTAGATTCTCTACTCCTAATTATGGTCCTCTAAATAGCAATGCATGGTCTGAGTTCATATCCATTGGAACACCCAGCTTCCCAGCAGTTGCGGACCCCATATTTCAAAATGTTTCTATAACTAATTGTTACTTCAATAATTTCGGCTTTTACTTTAGTTCTGGAAATAATGGAATTGTCTTCTGTTCAAATATAAATGCATCAAATCCTCCCACTTACAGGAATATTGTTGTCTCTAACTCGACAAGGGATCTATCCCTTTTTCAGGCTGCAGCCTGGACTTATGTTCCTGTATTTATAAACGTTGCAGGAGGAGCCACTATAGTCGAAAATCTTTTGGAAGTAAATAATGTCTCAATCGAATCATAGAGAAAAATCAGCCATAGATGCCATATATGATATGGACCAAAGGCTAAATGAGCTAGAAAAAAAACTAAAATCAAATGAGGGAAAACTGGATCTAGTGCTATCTAAATTAGATAAGCTTAGTAAAGTAGCACCTGGTGTTAAGATAAATAGCCAACCCGAAACTGTTAGTCAACAAAAAGTTAAAAAATTATTACTGGGAGCAGTAAAGGTATTTGGCTATATTGTCAATAAATCTAAAGTACCCCTAGTGGGCGTTCAGGTAAAGTTATATGATGATAAAAATGAGCTTGTTAAAGATCTAAAAACAGATGACAATGGCTACTGGGAGGTTAGACTGCCAGGTGGTAGATATGGCGTAGAATATTTACACAAAAACTTTAAACCAATTAATAAAACAATAGAGTTTAGTAAAGAAAATAAAGTCTACGAAGTAAGGTAGCTAAATGTTCGTTATAAGATTTTACAATAGACATTTCAAAAATAATGTCGCATTGAACAAGACTATAAGTAATCTTTCATCCCTAATAAAAAACAAAGAAAAGTCTAAAACAAGAATAATAAAAGATTCAAGCTGTGTTGAAATTATTTCTGGTAATTTAAATGCTTCTAATATAGATGACGAAGTTGTGGTTGAGCTTACTGCAAAAAAGATATTAAGGATATCAAAAGAGCAGCTTTCATCAAGGCATGAGTTGGATAAATTTATAAAAGAAATTGAAAATTTTTGCAATCAAGCCTCGGAGCTTGAGGATGTTAAATACTTGCCGCTGAACTTTAGAGATAAGAAAAACAGATTAAAATAAACAGGGCTTGAAATGATAGATCAACAAAACTTGCCAGGAACAGCGCTTAATGGCGATCATATTGTTTACTCAAGCTTTTTTGCTGATCAATTCGTAGTACAACAGAGTGCAATAGTTCACCCCAAGGCTCTACTTATCGATGGACTTAGAAAAATATTCCAAAATGATTCCGTATTTACATACAGGGATGATGAGTTTGGATATCCGCTTACGCCAGATCTAACTGGGCTAGACGTAGATTCTGAGCTAACAACGAAGATCCTCATATCTGACACCTACAGATATGAAGTAAAATTTTTCCCGGCAATCTTGATTAAGGCAAATGGCGGATCATATAAGCCTTTATCCTTTAATCAAAACATGACTTATAAATACAGAACTGATGTAATTGAAAATGAGTATGGTGCAAGAAAGGTTTTTAGCACTCCAACTCACAGAGTTTATGCTGGCCGGTGGGAGCTTAGATTTGATGTTCAAATATACTCTGAAAGCCAAGCAGAACTGCAAGAGCTAACTGATATAGTTTCGCTTGCTCTTCAGTACTCGCTTTGGAATGAGCTTAGGGCAAATGGATTATTTATAAGTAATTTATCAATAGGCGGAGAATCTGCCGAATCATATGCTAATGATTATGTATATAATAACACAATATCATTAACTACATTATCCGAATGGAGAGTAGAGGTTCCAATAGAAAATATTGTTGAGAAAATAGCTTTTACGCTGGAACCAACCTGGACTCCAATACCTGGTTTAAAGACCAATGGCGACTCGCTATCGAGAAGGTTTAGTGAAATAGTTGATTTAACGGAAATTTAAAATGAAACTACTAATAATAAATAATTTGATGACATATTATATATGCGGAGGATTTTAAATGGCTAACATACCTGGAGTATCAGGATTTATACAGCCCGGAGCTTTTGCCAGAGATAGGGTTATCTCCAGGGGCGTATCAATTCCTGGCGGAATTAGAATAGTTTGCGTAATGGGTGAAGGCCTCAGGGAGGAGACTGTAATCGAGTCTGCTGCTGGATCCGGCACCGATGGAAACTCCGACTGTAGCCCCACAGGCTCTGCAGATGGAAGGTTCTTTAGACTTCAGAATTGGCCAGTTGTAAGCGGTAGAACTGAGCTAAGGCTAAACGGAACACTCCTATTCGGAAAAGAAGAAGAGATTGATGCAAGCGGAATTTCTACTCCGTTTGATTTTAGGCTAGATCCCACCACGGGATGCATAGAGCTTAGAGGGGCATCAATAGGCGATCAGGATGGGAAAGCGTTCTCTGCATCTTCATCCAATATAGGTACCGGAATTATTGTTGTAAATGATGATTGTGATCCACTAGTTACTCTTGATATCTTGGATGACTCCGCACCAAGTGAAAGGTGGACTATCAAGTGTGTCTCTGTCGTAAGAGATTCAAATGGCGACCCAATTCCTGGTCTATCAACCTTTACTGCAACCGGCTCAATATCTGGGCAAATTTATGACGATACCGGTGCTCCAATTACATTTACCAGTGGGTATTTCACCAGTAATGCCGGAGCAATATCTGGAAATGTCTCAGAGTGTGTAGACGGCTTTGAGGTTGCTTATGGAGACAATACTGCTACAGCCTTCCCGCAGGGTTTTGTAACAATAAGAGAGGGAGACACTTCTCTTGAAACATCAAATACATTTGTTGTACCTGGGGCTGACTTGGTTTCACAGGGACAGGCTCTTCCCGGAGACTTTTTGTGCTTAGATCCCAATGGTTCAGTTACGGTTGATGGATATGCCGGCCATGAGATCGAATCAATTGAATACGATGGCGTAGATACAACCATAACTGTGATCAGCGATAGCCTTGGCCCAGCCGACCCCGCCTGGGGAGAGGAGCCTGACGACGCACTAGATTGGTCTATCCGGGCTATGAATATTCTAATTGATGATGATTCTGTTGCCCATGATGAGCTTACAGGAGAGCCCGCTACAGAAGGAAGCTTTACTGCCGGCGATGTCGGTAAGACTGTACTTATTTGCCCCGGAAGCAATTTTGGTGGCGGCAGATTTGTAATAACGGATGTTACATCAACTAGGCGCGTTAGACTTGTATCTTTAGAGGACGAGACTGTATCTTTCGATGACATTGAGGGAGTCGGAGCTACTGGGTTGGCAGATACTGGACTGACGTTCCACCTTCTTCAGAACAACGGGCTTCTTCTGCTGGGAATAGAAGAGGGTGGTACACCATTTGAGGTTGGCGACAAATTCTTTGTAGATGTCAGCTCAAGAGCACTTGCTCAGGGTGATAATCTTGTAGCCAAATATATCTTTGAGTTAGACCTGAATGATCCACAGTTCTTCACTGAAGCAAACGATCTATTTACAAAGCATGGTCTGGTTTCTGAGTCAAACGCTCTTTCTCTTGGCGCACAGATGGCCCTAGAAAATGGCGCACCGGGCGTGCTAGCCGTTCAGTGTAAGCCTCCAGTTCCCAGAAGAACATCTGTAACTTTACTTGAAGAAAGAGACTCACTTGGTAATGGCGGCTTCTCATCTTGCTATGATGCTGGAGCAAGCAATGCAGATGCCTGTGAAGTTGACGATCTCAGATTTGTTATTCCGAGACCAATAGAGGGTCTTCGTAATGGTAGGCCTGATTCCGACTCAAGAGTAAACATATTTGTTGTAAGAGACGGTGTAGAGACTCAGGTTTTCCCGAATAAAGTTGCTTTCTACAACTCTCAGCTTGAAAGCGATATTCAGCAGGGTCAGTGGATATCAAGCTCTGATAATGCATTCTCCTATACGATTGTTAACTCCGAAGAGGACATTGTTGCGAGCGGTGATGACGGCACTCTAGATGTCGAGTCTGGCCAGGTGTACTTCACGACTCCTGAAATTGATTTTGATGGAGTAAACGTTGGAAATGTAATAGTGATCACCAGCATGGAGGATGCCTCTGGAACAGTTTACACTTCTGTTGAAGAGATATCGGGGCAGCTATTTAATGCGGCTCTCGGCATTCCTTCAGTAGAGCTTGAGATAACCTCCGTTGAGGACGACTCACTTGTTTATGTCGCTGCCGAAAATGGTACGCCGCTAGATCTGATAAGCTCTTACTCTGATATTCAATTCTTTGTCAAAGATCCGTCGAATACAAATGCTGATGATGCTTCACTGCTTCTTCATCAGGATCTTGTATCAAGCGGGGTTATCAGAGAGGGCGACGGAATCAGAATTTCATATATTGATGAAAATGATGCAGACTTCTTTGATACAAATTGGTTTGAGGCATTCGAGGCGCTTGAAGCCGCAGAAGCTCAGATCATAGTACCTCTTCCGAGTCAGGCGATATCATCTGTCTTTAGAGCTTCCGTAAATCACTGTGAAAATATGAGTTCTATTGTAAATCGCAAAGAAAGAGTATCGTTTATCGGCGCTCAAATGGGCGTAACACCTGCGGCCATCATAGGAACTGAGGAAGTTGCAGTAGAGGATATCGGAATTATCGAAGGAATTCAGGGAGACGATCCCGAGGAGATCCTATCTGGAAATACCGAAGATCTAGTCAACTTCAAGCTTAGTGACAATTACACAAGCAATAGATGCGTATACTTCTATCCTGATGAAATTGTAAGAAATGTAAATGGAACAAACGTTGCGCTTCACGGATTCTATGCTGCTGCTGCCGCTGCAGGTTATCTATCTGCAAGACAGAATGTTGCCATACCGCTTACTAACAAGGTTCTATCTGGATTCTCTCTTACGAGAGATAAGATCTTTAGGCCAATTATCCAGAACCAGATTGGTGCCGTTGGCGCAACCCTGCTTCAGCCAGTATCTGGTGGCGGCAGAGTTCTTGCGGGAAGAACGACTAGTCAGTCCGGATTTATTGAGGATGAGGAAATCTCAATTATCTTCATTAGAGACTTTGTAAAGAAGACACTCAGGAATTCTTTGGCAGGATTTATCGGCGGAGTTCAGAACCCAGATGTAAATCTTCTAATTAACCAAAGAACGAGATCAATTATGTCAGGATTAGTTAGTCAAGGATTGGTAACCTTCTTTGACAACATTAAGGTTGAGCAGGACAAGGTTGATCCAAGGCAAATTAATGTCTTCTTGCGATTTACTCCAGCTTATCCGATTAATTACATATTTATCGATATAGAAGTTGGAATCATATAATAAATAGGAGAATATAATGGCCGAATATCCAAATACAGGAACCATTTTTGATAATCCAGATAATGGTAGCAAAACCAGAACTGGCCTATCTACTCAGATTGTTATCTATGTAGAAGGGGAGCCGGTTGGTGCCGTGCAGTCATTCCAGGAAAATCAAAATAGAGGCGTAAAGCCTATTTCTGAGGTTGGAACGGATGGCGTTATTGAGCTAGTGCCCAACCAGCCAGCTAAGATCACCATGACAGTTAATAGAGTCGTTTTTGATGGACTATCACTTCCTGAGGCTTTCTCTAGAGGCTATAGAAACATCCATGCCCAGAGAATACCCTTTGACATTGTGGTTATTGACAAGTTTACTGGCGACGGAGATAACGCAGTTGTTACAACTTACCATAACTGCTTCTTTACCTCTTTAACGAAGTCTTATACTGTAAATGATTACGTTATTGCAGAGAATGCTGGTGTATCCGCTGAATTTATGTCATCAACTAGAGCCGGCGGCCCAGTTGCTGATAGCCAGGGTGTTTCTGGGGCTAGAGAGATTCCGGGAAGGCAGGTTGACTCGGTTGAGCAGTCTGCTGATACGGGCACGAGACGCGGTCCACTCGACTTTGCTGGACTTATTTCTGCTGCTTATGGCGGCTAAATTTAGCAATAAATAATTGCACAAAAGCACCATACAAATGTATGGTGCTTTTTTATTTATAGAGTATAATTATATAAAACAGGAGTAAATATGCCAAAAGTTAAAGCAAGTTTATCTGAGAATAGTCGGATGAAAGAAATGCAGGATATGTTATCTGCCGATAAGGCCGAAGAAGTTGAAGAGTCGGAAAACAGCATGAAGATATCTGATCTAAAAAATCTTATATTACTAGGCAAGTTGACCGAGGAGTTTAAGATTAGTGGATTTACATTTAAGATATCAACATTATCTGCAAGCGAGCAGGCTAATCTGATGAAGGTTCTGATGAGGGCGGACGAAATGGATCGAGTCTTACACTCAAAGGCAATAGCCGTTTCTTATTGCGTAAAAGAAATAAACTCAGTTCCGCTATCTGAGCTTTCTGAAGAGCACGAAGGTGAAACCGTGGAAGATAGAAATGTTTCTTTTATTCTAGATATGCAGTCAACGTTAGTTGAAAAGATATTTAGAGAGTATGAATCTCTTGTTGAAAGATCAGGAAAAGACGTAGGCTTTGATACTGTAAAAAAATAGCAGCGGAGCCATACCAAAGGCTCCGTTGGAAATTATGCAAAATATGGGGATGCAAGGTCGATGATCCGATTTTTAAGGATATAACCGGAGCCCAATGGACGTGGTATGCCCATATGATTGCAAGGGATGAAAAGGAATCATCTGATTTAACCCTAAACTTTGTTGAATATCTAGCGTCCTTTTGGAACGCTGAGGCTGTCCAGAAACTCAAAGATGCTCGTGCCAACCCAGAAGATAGCGGCTTTGCCTCGGACAAAGAGTTCGAAGACCAAATTCTTACCGGTGCATTTAAAGAGAGCAGCATAGTTCAAGCGATAAAGGATAAGTATAAAAATACTAATTTAGATAATAATAATATGGGAACAAAAGAAAGAACCAGAAGGCTTCCAAAAGATCTTTCTGGGATAAGAGACTTGTTCGGAGAGGATGATTAATGGCCGATACCACTAATATAAAAAACCTTGAACAAGCACTTGCTGAGTTTACGCGGACTGCCACAAGGGCAGAGAATGCTGTAGGCAAACTATTTTCGCTTGGCTCATCAACAAATACCAACTTAACTGGAACAAGCACAGCCCTTAATGATTTGGCTAAATCAGTAAAAGACATAGGGGGTCTTGCCTCTGGGGCTGCCGCAGGAATAGATGCAGTAGTAAAGGCAGCTACGAGTGAAACATCTGTAGCATCTGGTTTTACAGAGATGATAGAGAATTTAACTACAGGTCTGACAAGCACGCTGCCGGACGCAGTTGTTGGTTTTGCTGAAATTGCAGCCGGAGCATTTGACGGCCCAACCAGGGAGCTTAGAGCTTATGATGCTCAGATATTTGAGATAGGCAAAAAGTTTGGAGATCCGATAGAGGAGTCAAAGAGGTTCGCTGACTCAATAAAGGCAATTCCCGCATCTCAGTTCGGCCAAGCACTCTCAATGACAAGGGATGAGTTAACAAAGTATTATCAAGCTGCAGGGAATACCAACTTAACTCAAGAAATATTAAACGAATCAGTCACAACCGGAATAGGTCAAACCAATCTTCTTGCAACAGCTACTGCTTTTGGTGAGTCAGTAAATATGAGCGCCTATCAAACAATGGGGCTTTTAAATACTGTAATAAACAAGCAAGGCGTTTCCGCCAGTGAAGCTGCAGATATGCTAGGCGTATATGCCGGCGTAGCAAAAGAGGTGGGCCTGCAAGTAGACGATGTAGCAAACTCTTTAAATAGTGCAGTCTCTCAGTTTGGGAAACTTGGTATATCGGCTGATTTTGGAGCGCCGGTTCTAGAGGGCTTTGGCAGAGTTGTTAAGGATATGGGGCTTGGTATAGAGCAAACGACAGCGTTAACGCAGACTTTAACGGGATCACTTGGCAGGCTTACTGAAGATTATGGAAAAGCCTATATTATGTTTCAAAGAGGGGGATTAGACTTTGGAGCAGGAGGCGGTGCTTTGGGAGCATCAATAGGTCTTCAGGCAGAATTGCTTAGGGCCGAGCAAACAGGCGATCAATCAGCAATAGGCTCACAGCTTGTCGGAGCCATGAGAGATACTATTGCTTCTTTTGGTGGCGGAAACATAGTGACTGTATCAGAGGCTGCAGAAAGCCCAGAGCTTCAAACGCAGTTTTATACTCAACAGCAACTTTTGATGAACCAGTTTGGGATATCGGATCAGGCTTCCGCAACAAGAACGCTTGAGCTTTTAGCAGAAATTGATGAAGCAACTAGATCTGGCAATTTAGACGCGAAAGAAGAACTTCAAAAGCAGCTTGAAAATGAAGTAGAGGGAAGAGATAAGACTCTCGATGTGTTAGAGCAAATAAATAGAGAAATCTCTGCTCAGAGCAACCTGATGGCAATCGCCGCAAGAGATGATCTCGAAGCACTTAGCGCGCTTGGCGTGGATTTGGCAGAGACAATTGCTAATCCTGGCATTAGAAAGGCTGGTGCTGCTGCTGTGAGCACTATCGAGAGCGGAGGAGATAGGTTTAGGGATATTCTAGATCTTATTGGTCGGACGTTTGGAGCAGAAGGCGGCAGAGATGCTCTTGCTGGAGCCAGAGGCGCTATGACAGAGAGGAATATAGAAAAGGCCGCTCAAGAAGCAACTAATATTGAGCTAAGCAATGCGGAGCTTAGAAAGATTTCAGGCAATCAGGCTATTAGAGAAAGGCAGTTAAGTAAGGAAGATTTTCAGGAAGTTTTTAAGCAAGCATTAATAGAAGCTCTTGCGGAAAGCGATAGAGATTTGGGCGGCATACCGATAACGATTGATTTTGCTAATCCGGAACTCGAAAGAGTATTTAAAGCAATGCCAGAAGTTGTTAGAGATACAGGGGGGCTATAATAATGGAAGGAATAGGGCGACAGACAATAATTTTCTTTTTGCCGAATAGTATGGAGGCTTTTACAAATGACCAAAGCCCGAATACTTTGAGCGATGAGGGTGTAGGATGGTTTAAAACTCAGCTTTATATAAATCCTCAATCATTTGACATAAATGAAAAAAAGCTAATTAAATCTGATCTAACTAAAGGCGGATTTGTAACCCAGTACTGGGGAGAAGATCTAACCAGAATATCCTTTGGCGGAACAACAGGCTCTGCAGGTATAGAGGGAATAAACGTTTTGCGCTCTATTTATAGGCATGAGCAGGGTCAGTACCGAAAGCTTTTAGATGACAGAAGAAACGCTCTTGCTGAAGAAGCGGCAGCAATACAGTCGCAGGCTATATCAAATTCTGAGTCAAGAGATTTTTTCACAAATACTGCAGATTTACTTACTGGAGGAGCCTTTTCGCAAACGGTTGATGGTCTGCAAAATACAGTTGAGTTAATAAGCAATGCTATATCTGGTGAATCTCAAATAGAAAGAAATACGTTTAGATCCATACCAACTCTTGCAGCTCTCGCAACTAATGTAGATATGTATTTTCAAGGTGAATTTTTTAGAGGATATTTTGAATTATTTACAGTAAGAGAAAACGCAACTGAGCCAGGTCACTTCACCTACAGCACGAGCTTTGTTGTGACCAGAAGAACTGGCAAGAGAAATAACTTTATGCCATGGCATAGGAATCCGCTAGATTCAAGCGGAGTGGCTCAAATGAGCAAAGCAGTAACAGAATCAAAGGGAGATCCTCTTACGGGCGGTGATAACCTTACATTTCCCATAGGTGGATACGAGGAAGATGGCATTAGACCCGAGGTGGCAGTAGTTCAGGAAGTTCCAGAGCTGCCCGATGCGGAAATATCTTTGCCACAAAATAGGCCTGGTCAGGGCTAAAATATTATAACAGGTTAAGTAAAATAAAGTATGACTTATGAACTATCAAAAAGAATATATCAAACTTGGCAGCAGGCTAAATCAAATATTATAAACGGAGTTAGCCCCGCTTATCTTGATGTAAATTCTCATCCGCTAATTAATACCGGTGCATCTATATTCTTTAATCAGGATAGTTCTGTATCTGTAACTCCAGATACAAGAAATCATATAGCAATGTCCCCCGAAGCTACGGTACTTATAAAGAAGAAAGTTTTTTCTACCTTAAGAAGCTCTAGTGAGCTAAGATTTATGGACAAAACTGAGAAGATGCTTCTTAGGGCTACAAAGGCTTTGTTTGCTTATAAAGTTCAGCAAATTAGAGCTTATGAAAGCTTGACTAAATTTGAAAATTTTTTCGAAAACAACAATTCATATAGCTTATCTTTACTATCTTCTTTCTTAAATGAATCATCAGCAATATTGAATGCCGATGAGCAGCTTAAGCAGACTATAGCGGAAGAGGGTTCTGAGTTTTTTGATGATTTAGCAAACTTGGTGATAGATGGAGACGTTTCTATTGGAACCATTGGTGATGTTTTTTCGTCCGGAGCAGGATTGGTGGGGGATGTTCTTTCTGCTAGCAGCTCCGTTGAAAATATAACTGCAGTTAGCGATGATATAATTTCTATTTTAAAAAGAAATGCTTTTTCTGAAGATACCGGTCTAACAACATGGATAATAGATCCAGAAAGTCCAGATAACTATACTATAGGTCCAGGCACTGGAGTTATAGAGTTGACAACATTTAGGGGGTTCAAGACAGCTACAAATAATACTTCTTCTCCGGCTTCTGCTTCATTGAGCATAACTTATCCTTATAGAATTGGAACTATACTGGAAGAGGACATAGAACTAGCAATAGAGGAAGCTCTTAAAGGCACCCTGGGGCTATTTTCAGAGCTGCTTAATGGTGGGATATCATCCGAGTCCCTAGCCGGACAGACGGCATATGTGGACGGTGCATCGATTCTCTCTTCTGCATTCGAGCTTGCAGGAGAGAGTGTGTTCGATACGGCAATCGATACAGGGTATATAAGAGAGCGACTTAGAACCTTCTATTTGGGAAAACCATTTATAAATGCTTCAGATATAGTACACTTTTACATAAGAGGGAATAGAACTTTTACCGACTTTTCTTCTGCTGATTCAACTTACTCAGAGGAAACCTCTGAATCTCCCTTTGACGAAGAGTATATGACGATAGATGAGACCATCTTAAAGGCAGAGCACCAACTTTATACAAGTGGGGCAATAGATTACGAGAAGTATAAAAAGCTAAGAAGAAGGCAGGATAATTCGTTTGGGATGATCCATGTTTATGCCGGCCTGGTAACAGATACTTCAGAGTCATTTTCTGGAGGATTTTGGGATTTATCAGTAAATATTACTGATAACATGTCCTGGCTAAAGTGGAGCAGGTATCAGAGTGAGCCGCCCATTTCTGATCCTAAAAATATACTAGAGGATCCGCTTACTCCGTTTGAGTTTGAAAAAGACCCGCAGGGCAAGGTTATTAGTTCAAGTAGAGACTTGCTATATGAGAACAAGCAACTTCTTCAGTCTGGCCTTTTAAGCTATGATTCTGGTATATTGGCTGGGCAAAATGCTAGCGAAGGAAATCTTATTCAGGGGCAGTACAACGGAATAGGCTCTCTGAATGGCAAAAAAGTAGTTCAACATCCTAGCGGATTTGTTTACAGGTGGAAGACCGGAATAATAACTGCCACTGCTGGATTTGCTGCAACAGATGCTACCGAAGATAAGGAGAGCCCGACAAATCAGTTTGGTCAAAATTATCAGCTTACAGTGACTAACGGCATTCTAAATAACTTAGATATTCCAAATATTTTAAGCATACTTATCGTTGGCCAGCCTTATAATATAGAAACATTTATTGAGCAAGCTTATACTGCACATAATATACGAGATAGATCCGGTCGCTTAACTCAGCTAGATCCTTTAACTGGAGTTTTAGATACCATCAGAAAGCAAAATGTATATTATGGAAACTTTCAGCCATACAGAATGCTCAGCATGAGTTCTGCCTCAACCCAGCAGATGTTAAATAATGCTGGGAATAGAAATATTCTAAATGATAATGTAAAAAATCTTCAAGCAAGGAAGCGAGAGATAAGAAAGAGGATAAGAGAGCTAGAAGGCGGAGTATCTGTTAAGCCAATTATTCAGACGCTAAGAAATGAAATAGAAACAATTGACGCAGCAATAAAGCAACAGGTAAAGATATCCGTAACAGCAGACCGAGCACTAACTGCAGAAGATAATGTTGGCATACAAATAAGCCTTGGTGGATCTACAAATCTACCGCTTTACGATAATGAAGATGAAAATAATGATGTCACAAGAGCTATGATGCTGGTTGGCGCTCAAAGAAGAATTGAAGATGTAAGGCTAAATAGAGATAGAAACTTGTTTATTGTTTCTGATCAGTATGACTCTGCAGATATACGCCCATTTATTCTTAATCTAAATAAGAGCGGATGGAGACTATTTGAGGGTAAGTACGTTGATGTTTGGCAGATGTGTAATACTGCTTCAAACTATCTAAATCTAGAGTTTTTTGCAAACTCTCAGGGACACTTAGAGTTTAGACCGCCGCTGTGGAACAGGGTTCCTCTAACAATATTAAAAGAGGCTATAAGGAAGCAGGAGTCTGAAGGCTCAGAAGTTATTCCAAGTTTTATTACAAACCTATTTAGCACAAGAATAGAAGCCTTATATTTACAGATACATACAGAGAATGTAAAAATAGCGCTAGCATCCTTAATGCTTGGAAGGTATCCTGATAATACTCTGATACCCAATGTGCCATTTGTTGGCGTTAACTCGCTATCATTCTTTGGGATAGAGTTAAATAAGCTAACTGGTGTAGACGGACTTATAAATAGGGGCGGAAATGCCCTATCTGGGCAGAGTTCGGATTCTGCATTAAGATTGAGGCAAACAAATTTCGAAACCAGTGCAAATACGGATCTGGGACAAGCCTTTGGAGATAATTTAGATCTTGGGGTATCTTTCCAGGAAAAGGGCGATGTTCTAAATGGCAATACAGATACTCTACTTGGAAACTTTGACGCACTTATTCAGGAACAGGCTTCTCTGCTTAATGATATAGAAAATGTTATTACGTCTACAAGTGGAACGGTTACGCCCGCTGCCCAATTTACCGCAGATGACCTAAACTCAATCAGAAATACTTTTAGAAAGCAATTTGGGAAAGATCCTGCAGCAGGCTTGATTCCAAAGGATAGGACCGGGTTTATAGAAAAAGATCTCGTTTACAATACTACGAACAAAGAGAAGGTTGATCAGGCGCTATTTGACGCTGATTCAATAGCGGGAAAAATAAAAACTGCAATCTCAAGCAGAGATAGTTATGTTACAATGCTGCAAGCTAATATCGCTAAAGCCAAAGAGCTAGAAGAAATAAAAGAGTTTTTATTGACTGGAGATAATGCTGATTTTGAAGGCTCAGATAATAGCATTTCTCCTTTTCTAACGGAAACCGCAGATTTTCTGGCGAAATCAGCAAATGGTTTACAGGCTGCATCTGACATCATAACTGGTAAGCTAGCAGAGGGAACTGTTTATGATCACCTGATAGAAGATGACACAAGAAATCTATTGGGCTACGGTTCTGGCAAAAGATTTATACTTAAAGATGAGTATATTCGATCTGCAACCTTCTCTGAAAAACCACCCGATTTTACTAGAGTCGATGTCTTTGGCAGCGCACCATTGGGACTGGCAGAGTCTCTAAACAGAAGTTTTGATGGTCTTTACTTTTGGGCTGGAGCAACAGATTTTGATCTGTGGAAACAGTATGGCTACAAACCTCAGAAAATAGATTTACCATTCGTTTCAGATCCAGAGGGACAGGGGAAGCCGTATGCTTTCCTTGAGCTTGCTATGCAAAAGCTAAAGGTAAACTCTGCAAGTGTAAATATTATAGGGAATGAATTTTATCAGCCTGGAGACACTGTTTATATACCATCTAAAGGTCTTCTATATTATGTTACTTCTGTAAATCACTCTTTTGATTATGGTTCAAATTTTACAACTTCATTAAACCTAGAGTATGGGCATCCTGCGGGAAATTATATACCAAGTCCGCTGGATGTAATTGGTCAGCAGCTTGTCTCCAATATAATTGAAGATCCAGCTATAATCTATAGATCTGATACGTCAGATGACAATTACAGCCCGTTGCGGCCAGACTCATCCCTTGTATTTCCTACCGGCGGAGCGGGAGCTGCAGAACTTTTATCCTTCTCGGATAACCAAGTAAGATTTACAAATATGATGATTGATGTGTCCTCAAGAGTTGCCGGAAGCAATTACCTCCTGATAAGAGGCTTTGCAACTGATGAGGATGACGAAGAAGGAAAGCAGGATGCGCTAGAAAAGATGGCGATTGTAAGGTATCTTTTCGAAAACCCAAGTCAGCTAACCCAGTCCAATCAGTTTAGTCTTGGAGACGATGTTGTAGACACAGTAGGTTCGCTCTTTACCTCAACCTCTTCAGTTTTTGGTGGAGGATCAGTTGGTACGACAAAGACTTTGACGCAAATGCGTTTGCCAAATAATCTGCCGGTGACACCAATCTCTCCCGCAAAGATTGTTGAGCAGGTTTCA